>Ga0123340_1001377_pt1 | contig 20028 bp, 8 predicted proteins | sample SirMexnodulemix_FD_89961 | JGI IMG/M metagenome (GOLD analysis project Ga0123340, IMG submission 89961) | Root nodule microbial communities of legume samples collected from Mexico - Siratro Mexico nodule mix | ecosystem: Host-associated > Plants > Roots > Nodule | place: Mexico: Nepantla... | reverse complement strand
ATAAAAAATAATCAAAATTCTAATATCATCGAGACTTTCATAAAATTTTAATAAAATTATAGATACTTGACTTTGAAAAAAAAAATAACGAAGTCATGTCTTTCAATAATAAAAAAAAATTCAGATTTATGTAAAAGTAAAGTCATGCTTGAATAAATGATTCTTACATTTTAAAGTTGAACTCCCAATCACAACTTATTCATTTTAGTAAAAAAAAAATACTCATTTTAATAAAAGTCAAAATAAAATTGCAAAATTTATATGAAAAAATAATTATATTTCTTATAAAACAATACATTTACTTCTATAAATTTTCTTATTGTTAAAACTAATTTACACACGTATAATTGCATTCAATATGATTCAAAATAAATTCTAAACAACTCAATTAACTTGTTAAGCACTCCGACACGAATACAAATTCTTGATTGTTAGCTTTAAGTTAAGGTATCATATCTATGAACAAAATTCTTAAACTCTTGAATCTATGAAGCACAACAATTTGAAAGCGCATAGTCGGGGTTTGAATTTAAGTTATGGATTTTTCAACACAACAAGGGTCACTTCAGTACAAAAAAATGCGAAATTATGTTATTGGCATGATTGACCTATGACCATGTGTGAACCCTACTCACTAATTTAAAGAAAAATATTAATACGATATTTCCTAACATTTTTATAAGTATGTTTCTCATTATTTAAATTTATTAAAATTACATAAAAGGTGTAGGCCTCTTTCCTTATAATGAATGAATATATTATAGTATGTCGAAAACATGAGAAAGATACCAATTTGATTTAGACCTATCTATTCTCTTCATTAACTTCAACGTAACGTTTGGAGATGACAAAATCCCCTTGGTTGACTCATTTTGCGGATTTGACCGCTCTGTGAGTAGTTATCATTTTTTTTATAATTAGGCCACTTTTTTAATTTAGTCTTATTGCCAAACATCTTTATTGTTGAACATTCAGATAGATAGATTAGAAATACAATATACAAGTAAATATTTTTTTAAATCGATTTTGTTGGGTTAAATTATATCCAAATTCATATTCTTAATATAGGTAACAATAAAAATTAATAAATTTATTTTACTACTACAAATAATTCTTATATTTCCTTAACACCTCTATGAATACTGAATTCTGCAAACTTCACTGGTCCAAATGGCCAGAAGGACCAACTGGACCATAACACAGACAGGCCATAGGAAATTTGGGCCGGCCCGAGAACTCTTTAAACCCTAATCTAAAGTTGAATAATCAAATACTTCTGAATAAATCATTTATCTAGTTTGTATAAGACATATGGACACTGGAATATTTGCTTAATATTATGCTCTCATTCTGGACAACTAAATCTAAAAAAAAAAAAAAATGTTTGCGCCATCACGAACAAGAAAACAATATCCTTAGTTTAACTTCAATTGAAGTTGAAGTTGCACAGGTATCATTCATTCCTGAACAGAATACGACCATACTTTACATCTCTCTAAGAAACTAAACATCACATGAAATCAATAGAACAAGAAGTTTCACTCTAAAACACAATTGAACAGATCTAAGCATTGTTCAGCCTCCGAAACCGTAGAGAGTCCTTCCCTGCCTCTTGAGCGCATAAACAACGTCCATAGCAGTAACAGTCTTCCTCCTAGCATGCTCAGTGTAGGTAACTGCATCACGAATCACATTCTCCAAGAAAATTTTGAGAACGCCTCTGGTCTCCTCATAGATCAAACCGCTGATCCTCTTAACGCCACCTCTCCTTGCCAATCTACGAATGGCAGGCTTGGTTATTCCCTGAATGTTATCGCGAAGCACCTTCCTGTGCCTCTTGGCTCCTCCCTTGCCCAAACCCTTGCCACCTTTTCCACGACCTGACATCTTCTCAATACAGTTTAGACACCAACTCCAATTTAGGGATTTGTAGTTTTGAATTCAAGTGCGATGAAAATGAGAGGGGAATTGGGGGTATTTATTGGAGCGGGAAGAGAGAATTGCCTGTTTTTGAAATCTGATCTCTGACGTTGGATTTTGAATTGATCGACGGCTCCCCTTCGCGATCCGTGGCACGATAAATCAGCAAATAAGAACCGTCGATTAAGTTATTTCAAGGGTAGGATATTGTTTTATAACACGTATGCGGATTGTGACTTTGTTTTGGGGCGTTTTGGTGGCTGCACTTTTTACAAGTTTCTGAAATAAAACAACTACCTTTATTCTGTATTTAATCCGTAATTATTACTCAAAAAATAAAAATTATTTTTTAGATTAAATTGTTTTCTTATAATGTTATAAAATTATTAAGTATATATATAATAAAGTATTTAATATATCTCTCAAAATGGGTTAATTGCACTCACTAAATGCAGCCCACTTATAAATAATTTGTTCTTACCTTGTTCACTTAATATATAATTTTAAAAATATTAGCTCAATCTAATCCATCTTAAATAAGTTAAATGAGTAAAATAAGTTAGATTTAAAATGATTATCTTTTAAAAAATAATTTTTTAATACAGTTAATAAATTATAATATTTAAAAATTAAAACTCGATAATTAAAGATTGTATATAATACATAATAAATTATAAGAACATATCAATTGACTGTTTAATTTTTAAAAACTTCAAATTTTAAGATTTTAATATTAATTTTATTAATCCTGTCACATATCATATATATATACATAATAAAATAAAGAATAAAATTTTTAATTTTGTTTTATTTTGGTAATGATAGTGACCCGATGCCTAAGAATTTACTGAACTACAAAAGTTCATCTCCAACAAAAGAAAGAAACGACACTCACTCATAGCACTTCATTTTACCATTTTCTCCAATAGAATTTTAGTTTTAGTTTTTATCAAACAAAATATATATATATATATCTTCCATAGTGTGGAAGGCATACTTTTGTTATTATCTAAGGGAACTTCTGTAATTCTTTAATGATATATTATTTTAACTTTTAAAAAAGAGAGAGTTTTCTCATTGTATGTTATGACTTCAAAGTTTAATTATAGTAAAAAAAAATATTTATTTATAGTTTTAACATTTTATTATAGTACAAATAAAAAATTGTGGTAACTTTAGTTAGACAGCTTCTAGTGGAATGACACACCAGGTGATGCCCTGGTAACTCAATGTAAATACGAGCATAAGATTGTTTTTGAACCAGGCCTTTACAAAATAAGAATCATTCCTGTCATTATCGGTTTATGTATAGATTATAAATAAGTAATTTGCTAATTTTTCTTTATTATATTGTTTTTTTTTTGCAAAACTCAATATAATTGAACAGAGTATAAACAGAGATGATAGTCAATACCTCCAATTTTTTTAATTTTTTCTTCCTAAGAGTAGTTATGGTGTGCTTTCTATTCTCCCTTTAAAAAATGTTGCAGCAATAATTCCAACTAAGGAAAGTTAATTCATACAATTTCAAGTTTCACATTATGTATCAAACATAAAATCAAACAAGTTACTATGATAAAATTAGAACCCTAGAAGTAGAATCATTGACAAAAACACAACCATACGAAAGCAAAAACAATTGTTCAGCCTCCGAAACCGTAGAGTGTCCTTCCCTGCCTCTTGAGCGCATAAACAACATCCATTGCAGTAACAGTCTTCCTCCTAGCGTGCTCGGTGTAAGTCACTGCATCACGAATCACGTTCTCCAAGAATATCTTAAGCACACCTCTGGTTTCCTCATAGATCAAACCGCTGATTCTCTTGACGCCACCTCTTCTGGCCAATCTACGAATTGCAGGTTTCGTGATGCCCTGAATGTTATCGCGGAGCACCTTTCTATGCCTCTTGGCGCCTCCCTTTCCCAAACCCTTACCACCCTTTCCACGACCAGACATTTTCTCAAGAAAATTTCCTACAACCTCCAAATTAGGGATTTGAAATTTCAGATTCAGAATGCGATGGAAAGAGAGAGCGAGATTTGGGTTATTTATTGGAGCGGGAAGAGGGTGCGGGCGTGTTTTTGAAACCAGATCTCTGCCGTTGGGTTTAGGATTAATCCACGGCTCCTGTTCACGATCCGTGGGCTGATAAATGGACAGTCAAGGAACGTTGATAAGAAAATTTCAACGGTCAGATATTGTTTCGTAAGCACGTGCGGATCGGGACTAGTTTTCTGCCCCTTCCTGTTTTATGTGACAAACTCCGGAATGAAAATAATGTAGTATACGGGTATTTTTGCCATTTCGCAAAACATGTTAGTTCAAGAAGAGACGAGTGAGGTGCAGGAAGAAATATAAAAGCCCTTGACGTTTCTTAAATTGAATAAGCCCAAAAAATCCTTAAATGATTTTTAATAAATATAATTAAAAACAAAACACTTCAATATTATCTTAACCTCACTGATCAACTTTACTATTCTCATGTAACTCAAGTAGGATCGAAACATTGAGTCCAACCCATCTAACAATTTGTTTAAACTTAAATTATTTTGAAGTAATTTATTTTTAAAAAGAGTTTGTTAATTTTTAATAACAAACTCTGTTAGAAAGTTGTTGTGTGAATGATATTTTTCTTGATTCTGTTACAGGGGAATATTTATGAAGAGCATTTGAATATATGTTTCATCATTCAGGGGCTGAACCTTACAGGATCCAAAATGAAGAAGAGTAATTCCTCCCATTTTGTATGTGGGATATGCTATGAAGTAAAGGAGGTGTGGGAGGGTTTCAAAGAGGGAGGGTGTGAGTTTAGGAATCACTCATTTTGCATTGAGTGCATATGCGAGTATGTGGAAAGTCAAATAGAGGCAGACATTGTGCATGTGACTTGTCCAATGCCTACTTGTTCTATGGAATTGAAGCCTGAATCTCTGCGTGGCAATTTGTCTCGTAAAGTTATTGATAAATGGGAATCTCGGATATGTGAGTCTTCGATTGGATGGTGGGAAAGGATTTACTGCCCCTTCAAGGATTGTTCAGTTCTGTTGACGAATGAAAAGGGAAAGGTTCTGACGAGTGTTGAGTGCCCCATCTGTCATAGGCTATTTTGTGCACAATGTAAGGTTCCTTGGCATGGAACTATGCGTTGTGCCGAATTTCAACGGAAAATAATGGATCCAAAAAGTTTGGATGGGAAGTTTTTGAGGTTGGCCAGAGAGGAAAAGTGGAAGAAATGTCCCGATTGCGGTATTTATGTTGAGAGACGTGATGGATGTAGACACATGATTTGCAGGTAACTCATCTTCATTCACAAACTATGGATTATGATTGTTCTTTTTATAAATTGTACAAAGGATGTGTAGTTTCATGATTTGGACATTCTATGGATCAAAAGGGTCACATTGAATGGTGTTTTCAGGTGTGGAGCGCACTTCTGCTACACTTGTGGAAAGAGATGGCATTATGATCATAAATGCAGGAATGAACAGTCTGAGTGTTTGAGAAATGTCGTACTTTTCTTTCTGCAATGTTTTTGCTTGGATTAGTGTAACAATAATCTCACAATTTATATTTTTAAATGGTTAGCTTCATCCATTTCATTTTAAGTCTACTTGAATTTGATTGTTATTTGTATTTTCTTTAATACAACGATTACAATTTTACTTCAATACCATCCTAATTTTTTCTTCACAAAACTCGTGTGATTTGTGTTAAATTAGATACATTTGATATTTACGAGCTATGAAAATTAATTAAGAGATCAAAGTCGTGGCTTATTGAATTTTAAATACATTCTATTGAAAATAGCATATTAAATTGCAATGTGAGCCTTTTTATAAATTTTAACCACGATTTTGTGATTTTATTTACCTTGTTTTCAACTTCTGTATGTAATTTTATTTAGGCGTCATCAAATGATAATTTAATTAATTAAAATATATAGATAAATGTAAGCAGAAATGAAAATTGATAAAAAAAATACGAATAACCAAAATTTGATGAAAAAAAAATTAAACAAATAATGAAAATTAATAAGTTACATATGAAAATTAATAAATCACCTATGAAAGTAAAGAGAACAAAATCGTAATACAACAAAATGGAAAACATTTTAAATAAAAATAACCTAAAACTCATCATTTAGTGATCTAACATAAATTAGACGTGTTACAATCGAAATTTAAGGTTTGCTGTTAAGATTATGAGATATTTTATAAAGGATCGGTTAGTAATAAAAGGTTAAATAGGTATTTTTCTTCGGTGTTTTAAAATGACAGCAAAAAGTTGATGATATTACTTTTATTTACTCGTTACTAATATTTTCAAATTAATGTTCAAATTATTTTGATAAATACTTTTAATAATATAAATAATTATAGTGTGTCTGCGATTATATTCTTCTGATTCGAAAGCATTTGATCAGGAAGTTACTTGCGACCAAAATGTAGGTATTTAATTGATTTTTTTTAAAGCATATTGGTAATTGAGTTTCCTAAACGCATGAACAATTATTGTGATTTCCTTTCCAATGTTAAATAAGATGAAGAAGGGCCACATTGAACGTTAGGAAGCATGCATCACAGATGACGCTTCGTTTTACCCTTTTGTTTAACCTAAAAAATCAATGAATGCATAGAAGTAATGAAAAGAATGTAAACAGACTTGCAAGGTATTATATATATTTTCCTTCGTAGCTGAGTAGTGTCCAATCCTCGAAAAAAAATGGATATAACAGAATTAGATAAGATGTTTTTGAAGTTGGCCAAAGAGCAAAAGTGGCAGAAATGTCCCCTTTGCACTACCTTTGTCGAAAGTACTGGTGGATGTGAACACATTACATGCAGGTTGCTGTGTTATAACTGATCATCATTCGTGGTTTTTTATTGCATTCTTCGTATATATATCATGTTATGTTATCATCCCCACTGTTTTCTTTTCAGGTGTGGATGCAATTTCTGCTACATCTGTGGAAAGGAATGGGTGTTTGGTCATACATGTAACAATCGTCTTTCTATTTGAACGGAAGAGTTTGAGTTTTGAATTGTCAATTCGAAGATTTCCCTTATAACAATATGTTTTTATGCATTAAATCTTAGATGGGTATGTATTTTGCCATGCAAGGATTGTTGGGATTTCAAGTAGTAGTTTGAGTGTCATGTAATAATGAAAAAAGGGCACCTAACACTGGATTTTTAATTTTTATTCTATATCCTAACAATAACATTGCCAATAATCTAATTTTCAAAAGGTGTTTGGGAAATGTGCTACCTCGTCGATTTCCAATAATTCTGAGCTCTCTTTCTTGTTTTGTTTTTATATGTTATCTTCTTTCTCTTGTGCTCATTCAAATTAACAATAGTTCCAAAGCATCATGGCGCATTAGACAGCGTGAAGATGCAAATGATGTCCCCTAATTTAACCTTGGAACACTCTATGCAAGTCTCATTGTTGGGGCCTTTATTTTTCCAATGATTTTGCTTATCTTATTGTAACAATAACCTCACAATTCTACTTTTAAATGGTTATCCTATAAATTGATCTCCGATCATATGATATAATATAATTTTACTCATATTTATCTGTTAGTAGTTAAAATTACATTTAACACATTATAAATTATAAAATGATGTGAGATTGTTTCTTTAAATTGATAAAAGAATGAAGCACTTTAATTATTTATCTTGTGTTCAAACATGTAGAGAAATTTAACATATTTTATATTGATTGAAATGCATTCTTTGTGTGCATTGTTATCCATCTTATACGTTTGTAATCTTTGATATCATTTAATTAAATTGATTGTTTCCAATTTATTTGATTCAATATAATTTTGTATTAAGATTTAAGATCATTATTGTACAATAAAACTTAATGAATAGAGGATTAGTACCGTAAAAGACATAACAATTTTTCAATTTTATTCAAAGCACATATTGTTCAACTTTAAATAGAACTAATTAGTGTGTTAATACTAACCTACAAACGGGTAAATAGTTATGCCTAGGATATTTATTAATTAAAAATATAAAATAAAAAAGTTGAGAATATATAAAATTTGAACTCATTTTTCATATAATAATTTATTATATAACTGAGATCAGTTTAATATTTTGTATTTTTAACTTTAAAAGTGATCATATTAATCTAATGTGTCTTTGGTTTCAATGATATCTAAACTTGTCATGTATACATACATATGTGTTATTAATTATTATGACATTCAAATAATTATAAATAATGAGATTCTTATTTGGTGATGATCAAAATAATGTAAGCCAAAATCAATTATTGCAAACAAGTTAACAACGTCAAAATGAACTAAAGAAATTACATTCCTTAAAACAAGTACTTCTAATAGATTAAATGATTATATGTAATTTTTTGGATTTAATCATTTCAAGCCAACTTATAATCTTGGAGAAACAATTGCAAAAAAAAATAAAAATTCATCCCTAATTAATTATGGTCATAGATAATCCAATATGCTTTAAAAGGAAAGACATAGTTAATTATCATACAAAGATAAACCATTATGTGCTTTCTTTTGAAGCATAATTGATCATCCAATTCATAATAGATCAAGATTGACTTATTGAAGATCCATAATAGATCAAGATTGACTTATTGAAGAATGGAGTTACCTTACTGAGTATAACATCTCCTGTATTTAGTTATCACCTTCAAAATACACAAACCAACCATACCACTAGCAAACCACCCCAACCATATCATAAAAGCCATTTCAAATGCCAAAAAAGACAACACTAATACAACACTCAAATCCAAGAATTAGGGTTACAATTACAGATGATGATATTAATAACCCTAACACATGGTACAATTACCAAAATATCCCGATATCCCAAAATACCCCGGTATCGTAGGGGGCTTCGCCTCCGCACCCTAGCCTAGCCCGCAAAGCTTATAACTTCCTGCGATGGGCAATGTCTCCGCTCCAACATTTACCTTTTCATTTGGTATTACAAGTCATACCTAACAAATCTCTACCTTCCCAAATATACGCCCACTTAGAAGTATACAATTGGAAAGTATCAAACACATAGTGGGCTGGACTATCATGTTTCTCTAGCAACTATAAATATTCAACAAGTCCAAACAATGTTTGAACTTGTCCGTGGTAATTAGCTTTGTTAACATGTAAGTTGCATTCTCTGCAATACCAATCTTCTGCAACAGTATCTCACCACATGTAATCAACTCTCTGATCTTGTGAAACCTCACATCAACATGCTTTGTTCTAGCATGATATATCCAGTAAGCTACAAAGCTTCTTTTGCAGCTTCAACTACTATCATGTCTTCAACCAGCTTCAACTATTGTTATGTATTCAACTTCAGTGATAAATAATGTAACAATAGACTGAATAGTTAACTTCCAGCATAGGTCATCTACTTCACTTTCATTTTCATTATCTGAATACACATAATTATCTCTCAGTCAATTAATTATGTGTACCTCTCATAATCAATTAGGTATTGTGGCATGTGATATAGTTTCTACCTAGTGCATGTATTATTAACTTACTTCGGGATCTTCACATCAACTCCATTTGCTAACAAGAGAAGACGTTTACCACTAACTTTCTTCAAAGGTAACATTACCAAACTGAAAAACAACTCATATGAAGAAAAATAAACAATGTCAACTACTCCACTTATGTATGGATAGAAATTTTCATCATGCACAGTGAATAGAAAGAAAAAAAAAAAAATACTTACGTGACTGCACATATATCCAACTTACTTTCTCATAATAATCTTCTTTGGTCAAGAAAGATATTTCATCCATCATCATCCTCCAATTTGTGATATCAAATCATTATACATAATCTTTATTTACTCGTGAATGTGACTCACCTTAAAACAAATTCTGCGTTAATGAGATTCGGGAATCTAATATATTTATATGAAATTTAGTTCAATTAAAGTCCAAACATTAGTATCTAAAAGATTATATATTGAGTGGAAGGTGGGAAACGCAGGGAAGGCACTATGTGGCTTTCACTTTTCGCGGTACCTTAACTAACCTAACATGATCCCACCACACTCCCTTATACACTTTTTTCACACTCACTCATGACTACTAAAACGCACCGTTTCACTACCTGTCACCGTCACCCATCCACACCTGTCACCGGTTTCTGTGCCTCCTGTCTCCGCGAACGTCTCGCCGGCATCGATTCCTCCTCTGCCTCGCCGGACCTCCGCCGCACTAAGTCTTTTTCCGACGGCACATCCGGCGCTCTCTCCACCGCCGCGGCTCCGGAGCCCCGTCGCAGGTCCTGCGAGGTCCGATTGCCGCCGCCGCGCGGCTCGCTGTCAGACCTCTTCAACCATGACTACAAGAGCAATAAGCCAACGAATCGGAACGCCGAGATCCGTTCTGGCTTTGCTGGCGTCGGGATCGGAGAGAACGAGTCCGGCGTCGCGGTTAGGGTTTCTGGCGATGAAGACGGGGAGGGGAAGACGATGAAGGAGTTCATAGATCTCGAATTGCGGAACCGGAAGGGCGCGGGGAGAGATTTCAGAGACATCGCGGCGAGTTTTCGCGGCGCGGCTTCCGAATTCAGCAAGCGATTGATGAAATGGAGACGGAAGCTGAATCCGAAGAGAAACCGCCACAACGAAGTCGCCGGTGACGACGTCTGTTCGGTCGAAAAGCTAGGGTTTACGTCGTTGCGGGAGACGCAATCGGAGGTTGGAGAATACGGTTTCGCGTTGGGTAGAAGATCGTGCGACACTGATCCGAGGTTATCCGTTGACGGTTCGCGTTTTTCGTTTGAAGCTCCTCGAGCTTCTTGGGATGGTTACTTGATAGGGAAAGCATACCCTAGGGTTTCTCCCATGGTTCGTGTTGGTGACAGGGTCTTGGTCGAGGAAGAAGAAGAGGGACACGTGAGTTTGGGGAATGGTGAAGAATGTTGTCCTGGTGGCTCTGCTCAGACGAAGCATTACTATTCCGATTGGCATAGGAGGAGGAGGAGTTTTGATAGATCAAATTCTCGTAGGAAGTCGATAATGGGGGAAGTTGATGAATTGAGAGTGATATCTAATGCTAAGGTTTCTCCAGCCACAACTGAGTTGTTCTATGGGGCGAAGGTGTTGATCACTGAGAACGGTTTGAGGGATGTGAATTTGAAATCGTCTGATAGTGTAAAGGGGTCTGGTTCCAAGGTTGATGCTTGTGATGTTGCAATTGGGGATGGTGAACAGGGACTGAACAAGATTCACAAGTGGGGTAGGTTATGGAGTAAATTGGGGTTAGTGCAGAGGAGAAGGGAAGATATGTTGGGAGAAGGGGATTATGGTGGTGGTGGTGGTGGTGGTGGTGATGTGGTTAAGAAGCCAATTGCAGAGTCATGGCAGAAGCTGAGGAGGGTGGTTAATGGTCAAGCAAGTGAGTCAGTTAGCCAGAAGCTTATTCGTAGCTATAGTGTTAGTTGTAGAGATCCTTGTAGAACTTCAGGTTTAGTCAATGGCTTTGGTGGTTCTGAGACTAAAGGGCGTGTCTTGAATGGAAGGCAGAACTTAATGCTTCAGAAAAATCGGAGTGTTAGGTATTCGCCAAGTAATGTTGACAGTGGCTTGTTAAGGTTCTATTTGACACCGTTGAAAAGCTATAGGCGAAGCAGGTCTGCAAAGAGTACCTTAAAGAATTCAATTTCAACAGCCAGAGGTTTCTTCTGAGCCTGCAACTAATTGAAGTGTATCTGGGTGTAAAAACATATAATGAAATTGTTTCTTGTCCTTTAGATAAAGTACTCTACATTGTTAGAAAGCATAACATTGGAAAGATAATCAGGCTGGTTGTAGTTGTTCTCAGGATGTTGGTAGCAGAATAAAAGCATTCATATATGACACTAATGTTACAGTAATTTCTAATGGCATAACCGCTACGAGTTAAGTAGTCTTACATTGGATGTTGGTATAATTTATTGCAAGAAGCTTTAAAATGTAGTCAAGATGTAGGTAAAGTTTTTAAAGACTGTAAGATAGCAGAGTATTAATCTTTATCCTCCATGCAATTGCTATGGATGCATGAAGTAAAAGCTCTTGTAAATCTATGTAATATCAGCCTAATTTCTTTTTTCTGTTTCACTATGTTACTTTTCTCTTTATTTTAAATTAAATTTATATGCTTTAAATGAATAAATGTTCTTATTCTTGTTATATGAAGTTGAGATTAGAATAAATAAATGGGATTAAGGCTTTATAACTCTTGATGTAATAGTGAGGGGTGATTATTATGATAGTGTCAGGCTATGTATTTCATTGCTATAATAGTAGCATTGCTGATGACAGACTGAGAAAGTAGTTTTCTTTACCTGTTTTTTTTCTAACTTAGTAAATCAGATATAAATCTGATTAACCTGAAATTAACACTGTGGTTAGGATAAATATCAGTTTTCTGTTAAATAAATTGTCGTCACGAAAAGAAGAGTAGAGGTGTTCATCATTGTTCCAACTCATCGTCATTGAATTATTATAATCATCTGTTAGTGGCATCGTCACAAGGTCGTTTTTACATTCTATACTACTGTTACGGTAGGGATTTGATAATCTATATATCTCAGGTGACTGTGTCCCTGCTTATTCTGGGGTAATGACTTGTGATTTCATGATTTTGAATTTGTTATCATTTGTGTGGGAAAGGTGTGAAGCTGTTTCACATTTTGCTAGTCTTCTGACAATGCGTCATAGGCTACCATAATGAAGTTGAAAAGAAATATCCTCATTATAAAAGTGCTTTGTAAGCACATGCTTTGACTTCAATTTGAAGGATCATAGCCGAACTCAAGTTTCATAGTTTTTATATTCACTCTACGGGTCTTTTTAATGATTAGGAACGCTTATTTTTATTTCTCCATCCCTGGTTCATTCTTTACAGGAAAACTAGATTTAAACGCATGAGTGGTTTAACAGTGATAATGAAAACAATAGTACAGATATTCATGAGTAAAATATAAAATAATTTGGACAGATAGAACTTTCTGCACTTGTAGGCATAATTTATATTAAAGCAGTTTTTAATTCACCGGGATTCAAGATAAAACCATGTAATTAAATGTATACAGTATGTTAAATGGCAAAAACTATTCATTGGGCATAAAATAGAATTACCAGAATTACTCAACTTGGTTAACACTGACAATATGCCAAAATAAAACAATACGAGAAAACTACAATAATAAGCCTAACACAAGGGAGATTCCTAGGGCAAACACAGACATTCCAACCAACAAAGAAGAGCAGACTGATTATTCCTTCCTTTTATCATCATTCAAAGTTTTATCAAACACTTTACACAACTTATTCACCACGTAGCATACATAAGATTCCTAACATGTACTACTACAACTACAGCCTCAAAATCAGTTCATGTATCATGGGAATGACACTGGCAGTCATTGACTGTAAAGCGTACAGTTATTCAACATCAAAACCCTTCTCCTTTAGTTCAGTTGCGACCTCATTCTTCAGCCTCAACCACAGCTTCTGAGCTTCCTCATCAAAATTCTCGTTCTGCGTCTCCTTCTGGTTATTATTGTTTCCATCCTTATCACTCTCACTCATCCCTTTTTGACTAAAAGCGGTTCCAATCATCCTACCCTTGGCAATGAAATCCTTCAATGCTTCTTCCTGCTCCTTCAGCCTTGGCTTCAGTTTCCCCCACCCCTGCGATGAATTCTCAGTATAGAGCCACAGAGCCCCAAGCACGGCATAGGTGCAAAGCAAGCCCTTCCCAACATGTTTCAAAAAGTAGTAGTCTTCTCTTTCCAACCCAATATTTTTCAGGTATTTCTTGGAATTCATTGAACTCAGCAGATGAAAGCCTGCATTCGAAGATAGTTATATAAAGAAAATGCAATGAAACAAAAAGAAAAATCTGACTTTCTGTTCCAGACATTTCATCAAACAGGTGATGAGCGAAACATGGGTTCCACTGAAACTACTCACTTCGTAGAACATAAAAAAGGTACCTGTTTTGGGGTCCCGAAAACGCTTAGGGAACATTGTAATAGTTAAATTTTGTAGGTGTGCTAATTGGGGTGTTTCTTTGTCGATGATAACTTTCAGAATCAAAAGCCTCATGGAACCAAACACGTCGAAATTGTGTAAGTGAAAAGAAAAAGATACATTCCAACTTTTAAAAACCCACTAAATGAAAATTATCTTTTAATATTATAATATTGAATTGTAATATTTAATTAAAACATCTAATAAAAATTTATAACATGTGTTTGTAGATTATACGAAAAAAATGGGATTCTAGAAAAATATCCCCATTTTTTTTTGTTATGTATTAAGAAAACATTTATTTACATATTAAGAGAGAATTATATTATCAAGTAATTTAATTTTATAACATGTATGCCAATATCATATCAAGATTCCATGACAAAATGTTTTTTTTTTCTTAAATAAAAAATATTCTCTTTTTGTAAGAGAAACATTACATAAGCATTGATCTTCTCTTCCCATGAGAAACTACAAATTGCAAGTTTGTGTAAACTTGCTGAATTTTTTGTTTTGAAAGCCTTCTCTTAACCTATTTAGAACAACTTATTCTATTTGAGTAATACAGATTTTATGACAAATCTTGAATATTACACACATTTATAATTTTATTATAAATTAATAACATATTCAACATGTTTTATTCTTACTCTTTAAATCATTTCTTTTAATAGTAATAAATTATGTTTAATATATATGATTATTTTAATTTTATATTTTCAAATTCTATAGATATTATTATTTATTTTAGTTGTATTGTATTTTATATTTTTTGAGCTTTAAAATGAATATATCATGGATTTTGAGTCATACGTTATTTTCTATAATTTTTTTGAAGTTGAAACATATTTATTAAGTTTTTTTTATCAATTTAAACATATTAATTTAAACGGTTGTAATTATGCACGTGAACCTGATTAGAATCCACAGTTAGATCCTTACAAATTAGTAAAGATCATGAAAAAATAATTGTATTTATCTCTTCCTTCCCTTTTTTTTCCCTCAATTTCTAAATTACTCCATCGTCTTCTTCTTTCTTTCTTTTTGTGTTATTTTTTCTTCATTACTAGAGTTCAAATTCATAGAATTAAGTATACAATCTCAATTTAGTTTTGAAGCTGGTGCTGTCTAATTTTAAAAATCAAAATAAATTAATTTAATTAAATCTTGATTTGATTTGATACCAATTATATCTAATAATAGTTGGATTTAATTCGTTTAAATTAATGAATCCAATTGAACAATTGCTTAAACTTGGATTTAAATATTAAATAATTCCAATAACAAAATTGTATGAATGTTTTCAACTCTTTCATTAAAAAAGAGCCCAAAATTATTTTTTTATAAAAAAAATATTAAAGTTTTAAAAAAATAGAAATGTGTTCTTTTAAGAATCCATCTAAATTGTATTTTATATAATAAAATTTTATGAAGAACTTATATGGTTTGATTTCAAAACAAAGCAGGCAATAGTTAACTTAGATGTTGCATGTTAGACACATGCAAAAGTAAAAGTCAGAGCCAAGATGAGAATGATTACACAACGCAATTTTCTTAAGCAGTGGTGATAAAAACAATTTCACAGCGTCTTGAAAAGTTTCAAGCATTTGACAGATATAACAGTGTGAAAATAAAATTGGCCCTATCCAACAGTGTTGGCAAAGAACAAGACTAGTAGTAGTGAAGGAAACTTCCAATGTGATGTGTGTATAATGAAACCACTTCCAATGTACAACACCTAAACCAACATTTCAGCGCAGAGTTCCCACTGGTCTTTTGTATGTATAGAACATGGACACTAGAAGGAATGCTACCAAGTTCACAACACTTAGCACTGCCAACAGCCAGAAGAAATAATCTATGTGACCAAAGTTTAGGTTGTCAGGTATCCACCCTGGACTTCCATTCTTAGTACTAATATTTGTCACAATTGTCACAAGTAGAGAGCTCAAGTACTGTCCAAGAGCCACTGTGGTGAGTGAGAGAGCAGAACAAAAGCTTCTCATGGCATCTGGGGCTTGTTCATAGAAGAACTCCAACTGACCAATGAAGTAGAAGACTTCTGCACAACCTATGACAAAATATTGAGGAACCTGCCAAAATATGGTCATTGGTACCTCCTCAAGTTGATAGTAGTTGTGCTTCCTCACCATGTTAAGCCTTATGAGCTCCAATACTGCAGCAGCTACCATGGAAAATATGGATATGAAGAGACCAACTCCCATTCTCTGGAGCTGAGTTAGGCCATTTTTGTGGCCGGTGAACTTTCTTGCAACTGGCACAATGATCCTGTCATAGACTGGGACCCAAAATATGACACTGAGGGTGTCAAAGATGGAAAGGGAAGCTGGGGGGATTTTGAAACTGGAGTTGCCAACATGAGTGTTCATGGCTTGCCCTTGCAGCACAAATAAGGTGCTCATCTGACCATAGACAGTGGAAAATATGATGCCAGTTGCCCATACAGGAAGTAATCTTAAAATGGATTTTAGCTCTTCCACTTGAGTTACAGTGCAAAGTCTCCAAGGGTTTGTTGATTCTTTCACTTTATCTGATTGTTCTATGACTGCTGCTTTGTCAAAAAATCTATTACACAGAATAAGAAAAGTGTATCAAGTTTAGTCAACTCAACAGGCTAATATCTAATGACAAGACTTAGATAAACTTCAAATCTATGTTTTTCTGCAGTTACAATTCAAAATTAATCTTTAATCCATTTAATAAAGTTAACATTATAAAACAACACAGATTACTGGGAGTGACATCAAAATTGCTTCTGAATCTGATTAAGCAAAAAAGAACTAGTAGAAATTTGTAGCCATTGCTTAATTTACCTTAACTCGTTTGTGTGATCAAGCTTTCGGCTTCCTTTTATAGCAGATTCAGCTTCATTAGTCTCATACAAAAGAGACGCATCAGAAGGTACTTCAACATGGCACTTTCTTATGGATGCCGAAACCACCTGACAGATTCTAGTGAGGGCACTGCCTCCAGGCTTCTGATTCCTATACAATCTAGTGCCTGAAAAGAAACTCACCACAGCAATTGCCATGGCCACAGCAGGAATGCCAAAGCCCCATCCCCAACCCACATTGTCTTGTATCCAGACTAACAAAGAAGAAGCAATAAGAGCACCAATGTTGATTGAGAAATAGAACCAATTGAAGAAAGAACTCTTGTGTTCCTTCTCAACCGGGTCAGTGTCATCAAACTGATCTGCTCCATAGGATGAGACACAAGGCTTAATCCCTCCAGTGCCAAGAGCAATAAGGTAAAGAGCAAGGAAGCAGATTGCACTCTCTAGAGTAGTAGCATGACAATTTTCGTCTCCATGACATTTTGGTTTCATGCCAGGAACTGATGCAGACAGTGTCAAGAGTGTCATTCCCTATTGTACATCAACCAAACTACCTTTTATCAGATGTTGTTTAACAGAGTAGAAGACACCTTCACAAAAAAGTTAGACCAGTTTTCACACATTGTAAGTTTTAATGTTAAATGACTTCACAGCATAAATTCTGAAACATTTTTGTGGGGCTGTTGTGGGGATCAAGGAAATATAAATATGTTATGAGATATATATACAGTAAAACAGCAAGTTTATATACAATTATTGTGATATTCTGATTAGTTTTGACATAAAAGTTTGAAAACTAAAAGTACAAAGCTATAAAAGTGCATCTAAAATTATTCGAAGTTTCTATACAGTGTCAGGTTTGGGAAACAATTAAATGATTTAGAACCATCATATGTCTATGTTTCGACCAATTTCTGCCAAACATGTAATCAAAATTTTCAACTTATACAAGATAGAATCAATATATCATGTGGAAATTGGTCTAGATCAAGATATTCCTGGACCATGTAAAAAATTTTCCCAGTAAAGACAGGTTGAAGAGACCAAACTCACAATAGCATATATTATTGAGAAACCGGCAATTGTCCAATATCTTCCGAGGTAGGAATCAGCCAAAAATGCTCCAATCAATGGTGTGATATAGCACGTTCCACTCCAATTAGAGACATTCTTAGAAGCAGTAGCACTGTGTTGATGCAGCCTATTCTTAAAATAAAGCACCAGGTTTGTGCTCATCCCATAATAAGCCAATCTCTCACAGCATTCATTTCCTGCAAATAGAAGCTTAAAATGATAAATATTTCACACTCAACACAATTCATACACATATCATCCCACCTTGGACTTACACAAACACCAAAAATTACCTAAGATAAAGGGGCAGGCTCTCCAGGTTCCAGTTTCCTTTTTATTAGCTGGCTTTCCACGGCAATCTACTGTTCCATCTTTGGTGTATCCATCATCCTCTGCCATTGTGGTTCAAAACTCGTCCACACTGACCAACTCTTCGCTTGCAATTGCAACCAACCAACCGGCACAGAAATTTGCAAACTGAAACAGCAACAACAAAGAATAACAAATTACAAACATAGGTCAAAATTGAACCCAGTTAAATAAAACAAAAAAGAGAAGTCTTTTGAGAAATCTCAGTTATAACTGCGCCACAACACTTCGCTGGTCAAAAAGAAAAAAAGAAAACTTTGCTGGTCTTTGACTCGAGAACAAAAGGCTCCAGAAACCAGTTTTTTATTCTAATGTTTAGGTATATTCATTCACTTTAAAAATAAAACACCCTTTTCAAGAATAACAGCAAGGTTCAAGATTCAAATGCATGAACCCATAAATCAGTAGAACTTAAAAGAAAACACCAACAAAATTTGAGTACAAAAGGCTGATATAATCTTATAATGATAAACCCAGATCAGAATTCAAAAGTATGGAATCAAAGAAATGCATCTCTAACCTTAAAGTTGGTGACTCAACCAAGCATCAGCCATCATTGAGAAAACCATAGTGTGTAATAATGTATATATACACAAACACTTTTCAAGTACTAAAGATGGCACCACCCTTTTGGTCTAGCTGGCCGGCCATATCTCTTGGATAGAGTAAAGATAGGTTACACATTTTGAAATACCCTTTTTTTTTTTTTACCAAAAGTTAAAATTTATTAAAAATCATATAATAGTAAATAAAAAAGATTTAGACAATTTATAACATTTAACTTATGTTAATGAGTATTTAAGAGTAGTGCTATTATTCCTCGTAAGATCTACACCACAAAGTAATCTGCTGGAGACTGTTGACTTGTGTGATGTGATCAGAAAAAGATGCAAAAAAAAAATCTTTGACATGTGATTTTGGATTTACCCTCTTTCTGTTGCAAGGTACATAGCTGTCTAGAGAGAAAAATTAGGCAAAGTGGAACCTTAAATTCGCAATTTGTGTGAGCTTGACTTTTGATTGCTGAGTCAAGCATAACTGTTCTACAGCTAATAGTATCTTAAATCTGTTGTGAAAAATTGAAAACAAATGAGAAGAAAAAAAAAAAGGGAAATTGGTTTTTGATTTGATTACGGAAGCTTGATCTGGATGAGTTTCAAACAGTGGGAACACATAGCAGTGCTAGAAGCCAAAGCCGAATTTCCATTCTTGTTTATATTATATTATAAAATGTTTGCTTCTCAAAAGAAAAAATGTAGCAGTGTGAAAATAAAGTTCTTTTGGATAAGCATTCCCATGATTGTTTATAGAATGTTTGCTTTCAAAAAGAAAAATACAAATGGGAGTGTGTGAAAGGTAGCTTCTTTTAGATAAGTTTCCCATAACAATTACTCAAAAAAAAATATCATTAAGATTCAAATTGTCTAATACATAGTTAACAAACACAAGCAGATAACAATTATGTAGATTAATGTTCTGAGCAAATAGAAATATAAAAGTATAACATAAGCATACATGATTTTTAAATAATTTAAAATAGGAACAGTTGGATTCATCTTTCTCAATGTTATATTAGATGGTACTTATGTTTCTTCTAGTTTTGAAATAGGTATTTATTTTTCTTGTATTTTGAATAAAATGATAATCACATGTTTTCTAGTTTTTCTAATTAAAATTTGATTTTTTTTTATAATTTTAGTAAATGATATTCTTATATTTTTAATAAATTAATTTTTTTTTTCTTTTTTTTTTTTGATAATATTATATTGTT
>Ga0123340_1001373_pt1 | contig 20054 bp, 4 predicted proteins | sample SirMexnodulemix_FD_89961 | JGI IMG/M metagenome (GOLD analysis project Ga0123340, IMG submission 89961) | Root nodule microbial communities of legume samples collected from Mexico - Siratro Mexico nodule mix | ecosystem: Host-associated > Plants > Roots > Nodule | place: Mexico: Nepantla... | reverse complement strand
TATATATATGATATTATAAATCAATTTAATTTTCTTATACATATAAGACTGAATAAGATTTTTTACCTTTTTAAATACTAAAATAACCATTTACCCCTATTTCATTTGGTATTTTGGGTCATTGATTATTTCTTATCATCTTCTTATTGCAGTAGCAAATTTCTCTCTCATTGAGGAAACTAGTTATTCTTACTTCTCTCTCCTATAATTTGATCACTTTTTTACCATAATAATTATTTCCTTAAAATTTTCAATTAATGGGGTTAATTAAATAAAGAAAATTATTCTACTGTTCATGACTGAGAGTTACTCGATCAACATTATGTACAGGTCAAGTTGTACTCAGATCAAGATATTTACCAAATCTTTGTCAGAGACTTCAAAAGATAATTAAAAATTATTTATAATTAACATTACTTAAACATCCCAAATCAATTTCTTTTATTAGAATTATTTTTAAAAATAGTAAAAGTTTGGATCTATGAATAATATTCTCACTTATCTATACAAATAACGTAACATTACTTATTAAAAAGTATGTTTTCAAATTAATACTTGAATAATCCGAATAGTTTATAATAACTTAAGTATAAAAGAAGCTTTTACAGGTATTAGAGAACACCAAGAACACCTATATTTTAGGAAGCAAGGTATTAGAGAAGAAGCTTTAATTATTCGATCATTTACTTTTAATTATTTTTGTCATGAATCTTTGTACATTTGATCATATTTGATGTTTTGTTTTGTATATAAGAAGTTATTTTTCTGGGTTTTAGATTTTTAAACATTATAGATAGTTAATGTATCAACATTTTTTGAAGAGATAAAATTTGTTTAGAATTTAACTATCATTTCTACCAAATAATTTACAGTAGATAAAAGAATGACAAAAATGAATCATTACAAAATATAATAAAATAATTAAAAATTAACATGTAATTAGTTATAACGTAATTACTTAATGATAATAAAAACTTAAAAAATATAACTAGTCGAATTTTTAATAAGAAACTACTTTTTTTTAAGAAAAAGTTAAAAAATATTCAACCCTATTCATTCATCTATATTTTCTTTCTTCTCATTTTCACCTTGTCCTTTTTCTTTAAATTTTTTTCTTTATGATCTCGATCTCCTCGTTCCTCATTTTTCTCTCTTTTTTCTTTGATGTTTCTTTAGAAAAAACTATTTTTGTACAACCCACATTCTATATTACACTCATTTAATAACTCTAAATAAGAATAAAATATAAATTAAATTATTTAATTAAAATATTAATAAAAAATTAATAAAAGTGATTATGAAATGGTAGTATAACATTTTGACAATTTTAAAAAAACTACACCCACCTTACAATTAATTTTACATATTAAAATTTTAAATCAAAAAGTAAAGTAAATATGATTAAAATATTATATTTTTAATTATTAAGATGTGAAAGTATCACCAACCAAATTTTAAAAGCCTCAATTATTACATCTCTATTTCTTTGGTCTATATAACGGGTAGAAGATTGAGAAGTGTGTACATATTCATTATTCTCCACACTTATATAGCACAATTAATTTTTTTTTCTTCCCGGACAACAAAAGTAAAAACTTCACACATGAGGGTAATAATTAATACAACTTTACAGCTTCCTCTGATGAACTAGAAAAGCACGAAAAGACATTTTAATCATCGATACCCTCTAGAACATCTCCAATATAATTTCTTTCAAAACCCTTTTGTAATAAAATATAAATTTAATATGAATTGCATAGATATTTTAAAATGAAAAAAAAAAATTACCTAAACCACTTGCTTCAATTTTTTTTTAAATCATGTATAAAATCACACTAAAAAATAATATTTTATAAGTATTTTTTTTAAGAAACTCCCTTTTCACGTACAAATTTCACTATTCATGCAATTACTCCCATGCATTCAGCAGGAACCTTTCAATTACCTAGACTTGGAAGACCCAGAGACTCAAACTTGGAAGACCCAGAGACTCAACTGTCACTCCAATTCCCTGGAAAAGTTAAATTCAGACGTGCTTTTAAGAAACCAAAATGTCCTTTCGTTTCATTTTCCTCCAAGTTTCCTATTAATACGCACTTCAGCTTAAGCTTTTCTCACACTCATCACAACCATAAGCAAACCAAACTATCACAGTCTTTTGCACTTTCTTGACTTTATTGCATCAAATTATGGCTGGAGAAAGGAAGACAAAGACAGTCACTAAAGTCACTAAGACTGCTGCTGCTGCTATTCAAAGTGATAATAATGAATCACTTGCTTTAGTCCATGAAGAACAACCACAGGCTCTTGCTATTGTTGCACCAATTGTGTCCTCTTACAATGAGAGAATACGTCCAGTTCTAGATGCTGTGGAAAATCTAAGGCGTCTCAACATTGCAAAGGAGGGAATTCAGCTTCCTTCCATTGTTGTTGTGGGAGATCAATCATCTGGCAAGTCCAGTGTTCTTGAATCTTTGGCCGGTATCAGCTTGCCACGTGGCCAAGGGATTTGTACTAGGGTACCCTTGGTCATGAGGCTCCAAAACCACTCTCTCGCTAGTCCAGAGCTTGTGTTGGAGTACAATGGCAAAACCGTCATCACTGATGAAGCAAACGTCTCTTATGCCATCAATATTGCAACAGAAGAGCTTGCTGGAAACGGCAAAGGGATTTCAAATAACCCCTTGACTTTAGTGGTGAAGAAGAATGGTGTTCCAGATCTCACGATGGTTGATCTTCCTGGTATAACTAGGGTTCCTGTTCATGGCCAACCTGAGAATATTTATGACCAGATCAAGGACATTATCATGGAGTACATAACCCCAGAAGAAAGTATCATCTTGAATGTTCTTTCTGCCAGTGTTGATTTCACTACTTGTGAGTCCATTAGGATGTCTCAGAGTGTTGACAAAACTGGGCTGAGAACATTGGCTGTGGTCACAAAGGCTGATAAGTCTCCCGAGGGATTGTTAGAGAAGGTGACTGCCGATGATGTCAACATTGGTTTGGGTTATGTTTGTGTCAGAAACCGAATCGGTGACGAGTCTTACGAGGAGGCACGAATTGAAGAAGAGAGGCTTTTTGATAGCCATTCACTGCTGTCCAAAATAGACAAGTCTATTGTTGGTATTCCAGTTTTGGCTCAAAAACTGGTTCAAGTTCAGGCCATGATCATTTCCAAAACTCTGCCTGAGATAGTAAAGAAGATCAATGAGAAGCTAGCAAATAATTTGTCGGAGTTGGATAAATTGCCAGCAAACTTGTCTTCGGTGGCTGATGCCATGACTGCATTCATGCATATTATTGGACTGACCAAGGAATCTCTCAGAAAAATTCTTCTCAGAGGAGAGTTCGATGAGTACCCCGAAGAAAAAAACATGCATTGCACTGCTCGGTTGGTGGAGATGCTAGATTCTTACTCAGTTGATCTTTATGGTTGTGCTGAAAGTGACGATACGAAAGACTTTCTTTTGGATGAGATAAGGGTGCTGGAAGAAGCGAAGTGTATTGGACTTCCGAATTTCATGCCTCGCGTTTCTTTCCTTGCTCTTCTGCAGACTAAAGTCCGTGGTATAAGAAATATGCCTATAGGCTTTGTTGAAAATGTGTGGAACTATCTTGAAGGTGTGCTGATTTCTTGTATCACTCGTCATTGTGAGAACTACTATCAACTTTTGACGTCTACCAAGCGTGCAGCGAAAGTTCTAATAGAAAAGAAGAAGCAACTTTCAATTAAACATGTTTTAGAAGCGATTGATATGGAAATGTATACGGATTACACGTGTAATCCTGAGTTTTCAAAGGAATACAATAGGCTGATATCTTTGCAAGAAGCATTTGTAAAAGAAGTTTTTGGTGAGCAGAATCCTTCACATGTTACTTTAGAAGGTGTTGGAAGAATTGATGTTAATCATCTGAGACTATACCCAACTGTTATTAATCAAGCATTTGACTTGAAAGTGAGGATGGTTTCGTATTGGAAAATTGTGCAGAAGAGGCTTATTGACACCATGGCATTGCATCTTATGCTAAGTATTCAAAATCTTGTTAACAGGGATTTGGAGAAAGAGATTGTGCATGATCTGTTGTCACCAACTGGTGGTGGGATTGAAAGGCTGTTGGAGGAGTCGCCTTCTATCTCTGGAAAGCGTGAAAAGCTTAAGAGAAGTGTTAGAGTGCTGAGAGAGAGCAGGGATACAGTTGGAAACATCATAGACAGCATTGGAAGCTACAGTGACTTTTGAAAGTGTTTTCAGTCTGAAGGTTTTAGTTGTCTTGTTTTGCAGTCTTATGTGGTCTCTTTTCTTTTTGTTATTTCGTTCTGCCGAGTTATGTTTCAGATTTGTTTGTGTCATCTCTTATCATATTACTCATAATATTAGTTGCAGTTCCTATATTTATCCCAAAACTAAAAGTACCGGTAGAATAGTAACATTTTTAACTTTGAGAATTTTTCTTGGCAATGGTTTTAGGGTTTTACATAGAGCAAAATCTTTGAAATTTACTTATTAGTTTTGAATCGGCTCAACAATCTTTACAAATTAATCGGAAGAAACATCAAATTTTCCTTTCAAAATGAGTATATGAAATTAAATTAAGAGGGTGACTTACAGAAATTAAAATTAAATAAAGCACTCGGAATGTGATTTACATAAATTAAAATTAAGTTTTGACTTACAATTTCTTAACCAGCCATAGTTTAATTTGTTAATGGTATAGACATTTTTCTAATACCATGTCGATTAAGAATTTAAGCAAATATAAAAAAAAACAAAACAGATTGTGCAAGTAAAAATTCACGCAAGAACATCAAACCAAATCTAAAAGTAACACTTACATGAATGAAGAACGAGTTAGAATTTACCAATCATGCTTAGTAGATTTTCATGAGCCTCTCTGAATATGATTGTCACTTGAAAATTAGTTGAAATCAAATGTTTAGAAACATACAATAATTTCTCGAAATGAAATACCTAGAAAACAAAATTAAAAATAGTAAAAGTACATAGGTTAAGTTACTCCATTGGTCCTTTAATTATTTGAGAATTATTTAGCAAGTTGCTCAACTAAAAGAAGTTTTCAATTAGGTCTCTAAACTAAGCAAAAAAAATGTCTTTGGATTGGTTTATAAAAACTTAAAACAGTACAAAATGATAATTTATGGTGGTTTTAAAAATGCTAAGAAGTCAATGAAAAAAAATCATTTTCTTTTAGAGACTTAAACCTGAAATTTTTAAACAGTTCAAGGACTAATCGAGTAATTTAATCTAAAAATTATATCCATGAGCAGTTAGAATGGGTCTAGATATGATAGAAAATTACCATGTCCTAAAATAGTGATCATTAAGATTGGTTTTCCTAAAAGATTAAGAATCTATGCTCTAAGGGTATCTGATGTTGCATTATTCTCAGCAACAAAGAAGTCATGAATCAACACCAAATCATTTACCAAATATTTAAGTTAAGTGTAAGGACTCATGTTGAATTGTCTAATTGGCTTGAACTTAAACTGTGATTTTCCCTTGTTGATAGATATCCCTCATGGATTTAAACCTTAAATCTTCACTAAAGTCACTTGGCTGTGGGATAGCATCTGGAATGCTTGCTCTTCCTTCGAGCATGTTTACAACCTCAGACATTGTAGGCCTAAGTGAAGGTGATACATCTGTGCACAGAAGAGCTACTTTCATCAAAATTATTGCTTCATTTGGTTTTACCTCTGATCCCAACCTTTCATCCACCAGTTCTATTAAGTTTTCAGTGCGCTGTAGATGACATGCCTGTAATGGGAATTCTATTACCTCTCTTTTACATGGTGAAAGTACAGATATTTGCATTGGATAACTACCAAGAAAAGGGATTCATAATAATGCAAAACATGGATAAGGGATTGAAGCAAGAGTTGGGTACCTTGTCTAGAAGGCAAACATGATTATCACTAGGAATGTAATTCTGATTGCTCTTCCCACTAACAACTTCCAAGACCACAACCCCATAACTGTAAACATCAGCCTTGTAAGACAAGTGACCCCATAATGCATATTCCGGTGCCATGTACCCTCTGCAAAACAAAGTCAACAGATTCCAATTCATGATCAAGAAAACCTTTTTTGAGTTGTATTATCAAAGGAGAGATAACTGACATTGTCCCAGCTATCCGGGTGGTGATATGGCTTTTCTCTTCTTCATCAAGCCTAGCCAACCCAAAGTCAGATATTTTGGGGTTTAAATTCCCATCCAGTAACACATTAGTAGCCTTGATGTCTCGATGAACAATCTTGAGTCTTGATTCTTCATGAAGAAATGCAAGACCTTTTGCTATGCCAATACAGATCCTAAGCCTTGTTGGCCAATCAAGTTTAAGTTGGACTTTTGAGCCTATGCAAAAAGAAGTTTAACAACATGAATCATGATCACAAATTTCCATGTCCTTGCTTCTAAAGAGATAGAAGTGGGAAAAATGAAAAGTACTAAGAGGGTGAAAATCCTAGCATAGGGTAATAACTGAATTAATTTGTCTAAACAAAAGGAGGAAGAAAGAACAACTAGAAATAGCATTCATCCACAAAAAAGGAAAAGGATAAATTTCCATAAAGACAAACTTCCTCTAGTTAATCAGATCTACTTGGAATCTTATCCAACAGAACATTTAATAAATGACAAGGCAGAAGACAAAAAAAAACATTAGTTTACACTTCTGGGTAGAAACTCACTGAATAAAGCATGCGCCAGGCTATTATTTTCCATGTACTCATACACCAACATTAATTGACCCCCTTCAATGCAACATCCATGAAGTTTCACAAGATTAGGGTGCTGCAAACAAGATATTAGCCCTATCTCGTTTAAAAATTCACGATTTCCTTGCCGTGACTTTGATGAGAGTTGTTTGACTGCTACCAATGTACCATCAGATAATTGACCCTGCAATTCAATAGTTAATTGGAATTTTAAATGCTAGGGATGACCATAACTTTTTACTCTTAGAGAAAGTTGGGTGTTCACTTTAAATCCAATACCTTGTAGACAGGACCAAAACCACCTTCTCCAATCTTGTTATCTGGACTGAAATCCTCTGTGGCCTCTCTAATTTGTTCTAATGTAAATGTCCCCATTTGAGAATCTTGTCTTTCAGTACCTGTTGGATTAGTCAACGGTAAAATACATGTTCCAGAGGAACAACAACATATCTGAATTGTTTAAGATTATTTGAGGCAAGTACAAATGCTTGTTATGTACCAATATGCATAGAAATGCTTGTTACCATAAATACTATAAGTGGAAGCAAATTATTTATAAGCGTATACCACCACCCACAGAAGTCATAAATAATATCTCTAATAAAAGGCTATTGGATCCTAGAATGAGGCCTATGTACAAAGAGATTATCAAAAGAAACCCAACAAACTTTTCGTGTTATACATAGGTCGGAATACTCAGGTGCAACATACCATTCAATTTGATTACGTTGACTATTGCAATAAGCAAAGGAACTTCAAATTAATGAAGACGAATTCATGACGTTGTCTTAATTATATTTCCTAATTTAAGGATGCCTTAATGGATGACACCAGTTTTTTTAATCCATTCTGTGTTTTCTTTTCATTCCTATTTTCCACCTCCGAGTCTGTTTCTGTATTTCTGGTAAAGAAACCAACTTCATTATATCTTCCATTGACCACGCAATAGATTCATATAACACACAAAAAGTTCCTAATACATCATTTTTTCTTGCAGTATATCTCTAGATTAAATAAATTATGCACAAGTGAAATTCTTTTTAGATGTCTTCAGAATAATAAAATTAAACACAATTGAACACACCATCAATCATAATTTTAAATATTTGAAATCCTTATGAAACTTTCAGCTGCTACTGAGAAGGTTCGTTTTGTCCAATGAGATGAATTACAGCTGCAAAGGTCTTATGTGTCAATTTTAGCTAAGTTTTAGGTAGTGCTTAGTATTTCTCTTAGGATTTAATGATTTATTTTTCATGTTTATTTCTGTTATGGGTTAAATATTAATGGACTTTTTGGTCTTGTGTTGTAGGAAAACCCCAAAAAGAGGAGCGTGGCAGCAGCTAAGGTATAAAAAAACACTTGGAAAGGGCCACCAACTAAGGGAGGAACATCATAAATCGTTCCTACGGTTTAAGGGAAAGGATTCAAAGAGGACTTTCCTGATGCATCTCTTCCCAGGTTGATACAGTTGCTATAGTTTAATGAATCCCTTCTTCAATACTTGTATTTTCCATTTTCATGATGGATTGCTGAACTTTTTGGAGAAAGAGTTTAATGAATACTTTTGGGATTGTGAAAAGTAATTATCTTCTTGATTATAGTGTTCTTTGGCTGTGCATTTTTCATTCCATGTTCTCTAAAACCACATGCTCGTATATTCTGCTTTAAGGAATCAATATTTGTTTTAAGTTCAGAAGAACTGACATGCCAAGAATCGATGTAAAGAGGGCAAGTTGGGAATGGTAGAAAATTGTTTATGGGAATAGAACTAAGACAATGTATGCAAACCTAGCTAGGTAAAGTTGAAGGGAGATAAATGCAGAGAATTTTTAAGTTGGCTCTGCAGTGTGCAAAGTGTCTCAATGATTGCTCTCATGAGTTCTTCCTCCTTCAACTCATTTCCAAGAGTCACATGTGAAGGCTAGAGGTTGCCTTGGATGACCACTTAATTACTTAAACATTTAGCAGTTGGAAACTTCTGTTTTACCTGAAGGGAAATGGTACTGTCAAATGAAATGTAAAAAATTCAGGCAAGTTCTTTTTGTGTTTGACCTATTATCTTAACCTTCTTACCCACTTTGGCCCTCCTAATGAGGTCTATCATAATGAACACTATATTCAATCTTACATAACCACATCTTGTAGCACCCTGCTATAAGTTAAATTGCAATTTCCTAGATGCTAAGTCGAGTGGAATTTTGAACTCGGAAATTGTACCATTAGTTAGTCTGATTTCTTATTAAAAGGGAATGTAACTTATCTAACACGTCAGGGCCAACTAATCATTAACCGAGAGATTCAATGAAAACTACCAAAAATCATTTTGGACAAAAATCAGGGATATCTACTTGTGGTATTTGAAATCGGTTTAGAAAAATACAAACTTTAAGTGTTAGATAGTATTAATTAAGATTTAATAGAACAACTAAACATGACTTGTAAAATACATATCTTACTATGAACAAACTAAGTTCCGGATACTCTAACTAGAGTTCCTAAGAATCAAACCAAGGTACTTTTGGCTAGAACAAAGATCATGAAGAAGAAAATTAATTCCAGAATGCTATGGACATGATAGTACTTACCTTTTATTCTACTAATTGTTCCTTTGAACCAGTCATTCCACCAAAGGATTCCAACAATGATAAAGACAAGGCACAGAGCTGTAACACCAAACCCAACTGCAACAATTATCGTTTGCCTTGCACTTTTTTGTTCTGAACAAGGTTTGGAATCTGGAAAGACAAAAAGAATTATGAGATCTAATTATCTCATAACATAATTAAATTTGAACCAGAACTTACAAAATTAAGCTTTGCTTCTGATGCAGAATAAAGGCAGAGAAACTAAGCTTAGCCATGTCGTTATCAATAATTGACTTGCCCAATGGATAGAGAAGCATGTTTACTTTCTAAGTCCCATGCAATAATACAATGTAAAAAATTCCAGCATGATTCTAGAGTTCCAATAGTTCAAGATAGTGTAACTCCGTCGTGCCCTTTGAATGTTATTCACAAATTCAATAACGCTATTCTTCCATATACCAAGGGCGGGACAAATTATGCCTATTTCACATACCCGTAAAATGGAAAAATTAAAAAAACAAGCTCATGATTCATGTAGCATAAAAAACGGATGGTTATGGAGAATAAGGTTTGTCTTACTGCAATACCTATCATCATCATGAATATAAACTTATTTTAACCATAAAGATTACCGTGCAAAATTTAGCACCATCCATAAGCTGAATGCTATTACAGACAATAGTTGAAAATAAAGGGCACAATAACTCATTAACAAAGTTCCAAACATTTACAAAGACCAGGGTTGCTGCATCTAAATGATGAATATTCATACAAGCTAATGAGATTAGATGATAATTGCTAATGTTGCAGGTAAATGGGTCATTTTACTGAACTCTTAAAGCATACAAATATGTAAAAAAAGTGATTAGTCGCACATAAGTTGAGAACACAGTAACAAGATAGAAGAGTAGCTACCTCCCTCAATGAGGAAAAGAATGAAATTTTTGTTAATTTCCAATAGCTATAGAAGAAAAATTAAGGAAACGTGCCCTTCCATAACTAGTAGTCTGTTTTGATATTGCACATACCAAAGTATGTAATCTTATAATCAAATGTATTAAAAAAAGTCACCCCACATAAAATTACAATACTCGAGTTGAATCATTATATAACTTACGAGAAACAACTGAGAAAGCTGATATGAGGGGACCATAAACTCCATCAACAGGAATCCTTGTAGTCCCCTTTCCAGCCCAATAGAATCGAATCTCCAGAATATTGTCTGTTACATTGACATTATATGGGAACGTAAGTGGTTTTTGAGCACCATGAATTTCATCTTCAATATTAAAATCCTTCCTAACTAATTTCTCCTGCAACAGAGCAATCTTGTCAAATTCTGATTGGCCAGCAAAACTTAATTTCAATATTTTGATCAATACCTGAATATAAATATCAAATAAGCGCTTCCCAAGACTTCTAAATGTCTTATCGTTTGTAAATTGTATTTCTGCGAAGTGGAGTTTTACAGTATATTCCCCATTTTCCAAGCAATACAGAAAATAAGTAAGCGAAAGTGGAGTAACACGAGCCGTTTTATATAACTCAGGCAAATTTGAAGATGGCAAAGTCCTAGTGTAACGAGTGTTTAGGTAATTGCCATCATCCATGAAGTCCCCAGTGCTGCTAAATCCCCAATGATTCTTATAATTAACAAAATATTTAGCAGCATCACTACCTAACACATCTCCATCTCCTACATAGAGAACATTTTCATCATTTTCCATCACCTTTACATCCTTTCCACCACAATTAACATGAAAACAATGTGAATCTGCAATGAGAGAAAATTGAAGTTAGAAAAAATTATCACATAACAGTTGTGCGTCAACCATATGCAACTTCTAGGATGGTCACGGTGTACTATGTCTTTTTTGGGTGTTCAAATCTCAAATCAGTTGAAAGTTTTGATATGATAATAACAGTCAGTACATTATACACACACTTTTAATTAAACTTGAGCTTTTCTAGCATGGATTTAAGTTGTCAAAGTCGATTCAGTGATACATTTATCCAATTCTATATTTCCTACTTACAGCAATATTCTTTGTAAAAATAACAATCTAGGAACAAAAAGCATATAACTCAAGTTAAAATATATAAATAAATAAGATTAACCAATTGATTTAAAACAGGAAAATAAAATAAAATGAGAAGAACAAAAAGAAAAGAAAAATGATAAGCACAGGCATACCAAGTATCAGTGTCTACCATTATATCCTTCTATTTGTGTTCATTCAATATGTGAAGTGAATACATGCATGCATATACACTGAAGTAGATGTGCAAGGATGCTCTATAACTAACTAGGCTAAAATGAATCAAACTTCATATTGACCATTCATTTTTGAAGAAAAGGGAACAGATGTGGAAATGCAAAAGAAAATGTCATGCAAATTCTCTCAGACATGATCAACTAGCAAGGGCCCGTATATATTATGTACTTACATGCAGGACAATTGGAGATGTCTAAACATGGAAGAATCTTCCGTCTGTCAATAATCAACAACAACAGTGACACCAAATACTTCACCCAAATTATAACAACAGAAAAGATAGGTTCTTACAAATTGGTCCCGAAGAAGCTCCCAAACAAGTTTAAGTTTAAATTTCTGCCCAAGTCAAACAATAATTAGTTTTGCAATTACATATATAAGAATAAAAAATATTGCTTATTATACACCATTTTCATTACATCATTTTTGCATCACTTTCCTTTTAGATGATAAAACAACAAAAGCACGCATGTTCCAAAACACTGTTGTGCATACATGCACTCACACAGATACGCTATCTTAATTTCCCATTACTAGAAAAAAGTATGAAGTGTAAGAATTAAGGTGTATAAGTAGCAAAGTCATATTAATAATTATTACAAAAGAGTTTGGATTCTAACAAGTCCTCTCTACAAGCATGTTGATCTGGTCCTTGCCACGTAAAATTGTTGTAAGAAAGGTCACTGAAAACAAAACAAACATCAGAAAGAAAAAAACATCATCAATTGGCAATTTTTTTCATTATACCACCATAAACGAAATCACATTCTTCAATTAGTACAGAATCTATCCAAGATGCTATTTTACAAGAGTGGAACCAGAATACTTATAATAGAGTCATAGCTAGAAAACTGTGGATACATAGTGTTTTTTAGAGGAATAAAGAAATGTGTAAACAAGAACAATTAGTAATCAAATCAAAATAATATTCTCACAATAGAGCAAAACAAATATAGGAGTTCCTACACACTGAAGCAGAAAGATCTTGAGTCAGTGTGCTTAAAATCTAAATTGCTAGCTCTTTCGTCCCACAGATTCCAAGAATAACAGCTCATGTTACACTTGCATTGGAGTTAAAAATGATACTTCTGCAATATTTCAGTTAAATGAGTAAGAACTAAGAAACGTACACGCTGCTTCCGTCCATGAAGACTGAATTGGGAATATTACCACTTAGCATGTTGTGAGTTAGGAAGCTGAAAAAGAAAAGAACAGAAAAGGATTTACTAACTCCAAGGTAATAAGAAGGGAACATGTTTTAATGTATGTTTCCTTTTATGGTGCTTTCTAAACACAAACTCGACTTGAGGAAAAATATCAAATAATACCTACTTCGTTCCCCACATGAAGCTATTCTTGCCATGAATATGTTTTCGAGATAAATTTCTTTTCTTTTGATAGTTGAGAGATATAAGGTAAATTACTTATTCCACATTTAGTTTAAAGCACCATCTTTTAAAATTTAGAGAAGCTCACTTACAGAAATCTCAGATGCCCTGCATGTCGAAAATCTGGTATTTTCCCAATCAATTTATTGAAACTCACGTCCCTACAAAAGTTGAAGAAATGGTACAAATTTCATGATTAAAAGTTTGGATTCTGAACCAGGGTTATGTGAATGCAACAGCTAATTATTTTCTTACAAATTAGCATGATTATGCAATCAAGAATCTGCATCATGTAATTTGCTCATTGAAATTTTGTATTTATTAAACATAAACATGTGTTGCAGCATTCTAGAAACAAGTAATAAAAGCAATTTAAAATGAGAAAAGTGAAAAAACAAAGGAAGCTTAGTTTCTGGTCCGAATAATAGTAATAACAATAATAAAAAAAAAAACAGCAACAGCAAATGGAGCTGGCAACATATTGGTGCAATTTGTCTCCACCATTACATTACATGATTAATTAGCACAGGGATTGCTCCATGAAATGCAATATACATGTAGAGATTCCATTAGAAGTAGTACTATATATTGAACATCAAGGATAGATAAATTAGAGATGATGACTGGTTTCATTTGAATCATATAATTGATTGACTGGAAAACATCAGATGATTTAATTTCACTATAGGTTTTTCGTTACAATTAAAAATTCATTGTCTGTCTACTTTTTAATTTCCTTGGGTTAATTTGTTCTATTTCCCAACCACTAAATATTATTCGCTTAGCAGAATGACTCTCTTCAATTGAAAAGACCTTATATCCAAGGCAACGTTTCTAAGCGTCACCTAAATTTCCATTATCATTGATTAAACTGAAACTGGAAACACTCCTGTCCTAGGGTCGGAGGAGGGTAAATGTGCATAGCTTTACCCTGCAAGAGGTAATGCTGATTCTTGGATTTGAACCTGCACCTCCAGGTCACAATGCAACAACTTTATCATTGTGTCAAGGTTCACCCTCTTAAGCTTCGTAGACTCAAGCGCTTAAACAATTTCATTGTACACAGGTGTAAAATGCGCATGAATTGTATTATTCTAGCTTCTATACAAATTTTTTATTTATTTATCTAAATTTTGTGCAGTAAGTCCGAAATAATTTTCTTTTAGGAATAAAATCTTGGTAGGGGTGAAAACTTCGCTTTCTACCTGTAATATCATAAGTTCATAACTTTGGTTCAATTTATTATGAGTGTTGAAGTACAAGTGTGAATGTGAGGCACTTCTAAGTTGTATGTTCTCCCTTTAGCAGAATTTTTCTATCTATGAGTACTTGACAGTGGACTTTTGAGCTTAGTCATGACTGCTAATATGCTCTAGACATACTTGTGCACCAAGGTTAGGTCCTTAGAACTTGAAAATTTAAGAAATAATGAACTTATCTAAAGCTGAAAGATTTGAAATTTTGAAGCAATTTAACATTGACTGTGGATGTCCATACACAAGCTTTCAAATTCTCATCTTCTTAGGTAAAAAAATTATCGGAGGACCAATACTAGGAGTTATTTCATAGGAGGCTTTCAACCAAGCATTAAACCGAAACTACACATAAATTTCAATCTACCTCCATATTTCGGTAGTTATGGGTGGTAGCAGTTTCAGCTGTGATGAGGTCATTAAAGAGAAACACAGGAGGAATGATAAGTGAGGGTACTAAAACATATGTAACAATGTATTATCAGTAGTAACAATCATGTTAACAGTTTAGAACAATTTCATGTTGTTACATATGTGTGTAATAGGAGGATGGGGGGATAACAGTGTTGTTCTCTGTAATTTGGACAGAAAACTCATCTAGACAGGAGTCAAAGACATTGGGATAGCAGGTTCTGTTGTAATTTCTGTGTATTTTGTGTGATTTAATATAGTTGTTTTTCAATCTATCCATTGGTGTTGTATTAGATATTTTTATGTATGTGAGTTTGCTTCTGTTGGTATCTGTCCGTGTGTAAGGAAATGATAATATTTGTATTTAAGAAAAAAAAATATAGTGCTTGTATTTGTTTCAATAATAAAAGAATTGAAAATCAAACTTTGACAAAAAAATTTAAAATTTCTACTTACAACATATTCAAGAACTTCATACTCCACAAGTAGCTAGGAAACTCTCCAGTAATATGGCAGTTTCTCAAAATCCTACATTAGAAAGCCTGAATTACTTTACATTAAACAATAGCAGAAAAAATATTCCAAATACTTTTTTACACAAAAAATTAAACATACAGTGTCTGTATTCCTGTCATGTTGCTTAAATTAGGAAAATCCTGACTTGGACCATTCATGTCACTAATCCTCCTGTATCAAATTTACTCCCCCGTGAGCAAAATATAATCGTAACAAGAAAAACAGGGGAAAACATTAAACCATAAAAACAAGTAGTAGCCAATTTTACTTACAATTGAGTTAAATTACTTAAAAGAGATATATTTGATGGGATAGGTCCCTCCAATCCACTTGCCAGCATGTCTCTTCAATGATGTACATTATAATGAGAATATCTATCTTAAAATAACCAAAATGAAGGCTTTATCTATTGTGAAAAGCTAGAGTAAATGTGAAGTACCCGTAAAACAAGAAAAATAAAAATAAAAATGAATTGCAATCTCACAATCTTTCAAGTGATTTCCAATTCTGTATGACAAAGCTAGGTATTTCTCCTCTAAAATTGTTATCACTTATCCTGCTGCAGAGAACCATGAAATGATATTTTTCAGAGGGAAGTGACAGTATTTATTTTCAAAGTAACAGTTAATCGAAACTTACAAATCTCTCAACTTCTGCAACTTAGCAAGTGTCATCGGTAACTTCCCAGACAATTTATTGGACGATAAAATCCTGCAAAGATAACATTGCATGTAAACATAGTCAGATACAGAGTGTAATCTTTCAAATTTATTCTGACAGTAATACAATTGAATCTTGGAAAATAAACACAAATCCTTTGCCTTACAAATTTTCCAGGTTAAATAGACTTCCAAGTTCATGGGGAACAACACCAGAAAATTGGTTTCCTTCAAGGTTCCTTTTTGAGGTCAGAGAAAAAAAGAAGTGAAAAAAAGAGAAAATTTAGAGATGTCCTATGAGAAAATAAGATCAAACCGTTAATGAGAAAGTAATCATGCAGTAATAAGTTTATGTAGAGTTTGCTGATTATAGTTACCCTAATTTCTGATTAGTTGGCCTTTTTTACAATAGAAATTAAATTCATCATTAATATCCTTTAAGAATAGTAACTAGGTATTCTGGTAAATAATCACAATACACGACTAGAATATTGCTTGAAACTTCTGCAAGCATATAATGGCACAAGAAATATGAGCCAGAAATTTAATTTCAGAGAATAACTAAAAATGAGGAAGTTTATTCATAAACTTACAAGTATTTTAGAGTGGTAATTCTTCCCAACTCTACAGGAATTTCCCCTGACAAATGATTAAAAAATAGAGAGCTGCACAACATATTGAATTTAATACCGAAGGTAATTAACTAGATGAAAACTTCAATTAATTGAGAAGAACTTACATTGAAGTTAATCTTGTTGAACCCCATTCCTTTGGAATCGTACCACTTAGGTAGTTCAAAGGAAAATCACTACAATGAGAGCAAATTTCATTTTAATTTGCAAGGTGACAAGTTAAAAGTTCTACCAAAATGGTAGCAAAAATAAGTTGAGACGAAAAAACAAGACCTAAACTTTAACATTAAACAACTGTGTAAGGAAGCTTACACTTTTTTTAGGTAAGGAAGCTTAACCAATTGAGGTGGAAGCATACCAGAAAGGTTGAGCGACTTGAACTTGCTAAAACATCGAAAGTTTCTAAAAAATGTTAGGCTCAGCCAAGCAATTTCGAAATTCAAAGTCCATAATGAATTTCTTCTCATAAGCGACTATAAGGAAACTACAGATTAAATATATAAAAAACTATCTGTGTCAAAAAATATGCATAAATTACTTCAAAACATTCAGGATAAGATAAAGAGACTTTTACATCAGTACTACATGACAGGTGTTATTTTCAGAGCATTCACACTCAATGATCCTTTCAGATTCTTTAGGTGGATCTGGTGTTCGACAATAATCACTATCAGACTCCGAAGAGGTGTCCCCCATCGTGCTAGTGATTTCCTTAAGAGCATCAACTGAAAAAATTTTGACACAGACATTATAACCTGAAAAATGCAAGTTGTATGGAAGCAAAGGAAACAATATCAAACAAAGTTAGATCAAGGAGTTTAATAAAGCTTGACATAAGGTATCTCCATAGGAGAACTGACACCACAGATTCACGGTCCAACTTGATATTGACCATGTGAAGCTGATAAGGTAAATAGGGAAAACGATATCTTTGACAAGAACAAACAATCCCAGGATTAAAACCATCAAAATTGATTTCTTGAATGAATTCTTTCAGGGAAAAGTTTAGTTACTCAATATATCTTTGAACGCTAACTTTTTTTAAATCATCATTGCTTCTTACTTTTTACTTTTTTAAGATGAACAGGGTGCAATTAAAGTGAAGAGAGACACTGTTCCTACAGTCAAATTAATTTACAACTGGAACAAGTTCTGATATTTAACAGCAAGAAGACACTTTTAGCAATAGGGGTCATACTTGTACTTTCAAAACTACAGAAGTAATCAGAGATCAATTAAGATGCATGATACAAACTTTTCCGTAACATTTTCGTACTTGGTTCAAGATAGCACAGACAAGACAAGATAAAATAAGCCGCATCCTAGGAATAAAATAGTGATTCTTACCCTCCTCTTGGGGTAGTTTACATTCTGCATATTCTAGCCATCTGAAACAACTCAGAGTAAAGAGTAAGAAAGCAAAGAGTGCCCTAGGTAGCATCCTCAGCCACTCAGCACACAGAATCTGCAACACCAATTTGTTGTCTTGTTTTGTGTTGATAACTTAAATTTTCCCCTGAAAATGAGCTAAGCAAATGGACAGCTAGAGATATGCTAAAGCCAAGTTCACAATAATGGGGGTTGGAAGAGAAATACTCTACTACATGAAAACAGTGAGAGAATACGCACGTGAACATTGCTTCATTCCTTTTTTTTTTTCTTAAGCAGTGAGAGTTTACGCTCCTGAATGTTGATAAGATAAAGTTTGAATGCCACTTTGGTTATATTTTAACACTCTAAATAATAAATTCCTTTTTAATCTTATCATTTTCTGCGGAAAGTGAGGTTTGGTAATGGATCTTTTTTGTGTAGTCCTAGTTTGATGAATACGAGATAATAAAGAAAGTTATGGAAGAAGAAAGAAACATGTGCTGTGTTCTTGTCCATGAAAGACTTTAACCCCAGAAAGCTCCTTTTCAGCTACAGCCACTCAGGCCTTGACAAAGAAATTACGGATAAATGCAATAGAAAACCATTATAAGCTCAAATATATAAACAAATTAATTACTTTAAGTATATTTAATTATACTATATCAAAAATATAATTCAATTAATCCACTTCTTATTTTTAATATCCTTTTTGAATTCTTAAATGTCAATTTTTAATTAAATTTTTTTCAAGAAAAAAAAACAATTTTAAATGTGCTTAATGACATTAAATTATAATTTTTTTTTACATAAAAAAAATAACTTTTGGCTGCTAGAAAGATTCTGCTTTAAACATTAATGAATTAAGTGCATGTTTGTTTGTAGCTTTTGTTAACTAACATGTCAAAGCCTGACAAACATGCTGTAAAGGTGTATTTGGTTCTACACTTCCACGTCCTAGAATTAATTCCATTTTTGTAACTGTCCCTACTTTTGTCTTTTAATATGCACTTTAGACAATATTATACATATTAAGAAAATTAATTCATCTGATTCTTTTACTAATATTTCACTTTTACTCTTATAAATTATTATTAAATTATTATTTGTAATACATCACTATCAAGACTCCTTATTATTTTTTTAATAAAACGAGAGTTTTTATTTCTTTTTTAATAAAACAAGCAAAATTAAAATTGAAAACATGTACAATGCTTAAACCAAATATTTTAACAAAAAAATTGAAATTTGGTTTTAAAATTTCAGTTTATATGGTTGTTACGGCACTTTCATACTGACCTTTAACAATTTCGTACTTCTTAAAATTTGTATATATGAATCTTCTTTTCGCATTGTTCATTAGCTTTGGAGAGTCTTCAACAATTCAGATGAATCTCTAATACTCATCTTTATTTAATGGTTAAAATAAGCCAATATTAAAAAAAAAAGATACAAATTTGAACGATAAAGAGAGTCACATAAATAGGGACAATTGTTAATTACTTATTCTAAAGACGTTATTTTCAATATTTAACAGTACTTATAATCATATATAATAATAATAATAATAATAATAATAATAATAATAATAATAAAGATGTATAAATAAAACAAAAAAATTAAATCTATTGAAATTGTAAAATGTTTTTATAACAGACTAAATTTTTCCCGAAATATACCTTATAATTGTAACTAAAGGAAGTATTTTGTATTACGATAAACAGTTGTCTCGTGATTTATCAAATATCAAAATATATAATTTATATATTTTTTATTTATTTTTCCATGTGACTTATACATTTTTTTATTTATTTTTTCATGTGGCTAATTTGAAAGGGTGAAGTTATTTTAATATTACTGTTCATTTTCTACGTCCATACAATATTTATATATTATTATTTTATTAATATATAATATTTTATTAAAGAAAGTGAGTGTGAAATGAAGTTACACTGTAAACAGTAGTGTGAACCTAGCTCTTCCCTATTTTAAAATAAAAAACAGAATACTTATTTTTTTTTATCTAGTTTCATGTTTTTTAGCAAATCAAAATAACTTTGTGTTTGTGACTCAATCCTCTGTATTTTTAAGTGTAGCAGGAATCATATCCATGAAAATTATTTTGATTTTTTTATTTCATTAGCAGTTTTTTATTTTTTATTTCTTTCAATAGTATTTTCTATTTTTTATTTTATTCAATAACATTTTTTATTCTTTAATTCT
>Ga0123340_1001371_pt1 | contig 20059 bp, 10 predicted proteins | sample SirMexnodulemix_FD_89961 | JGI IMG/M metagenome (GOLD analysis project Ga0123340, IMG submission 89961) | Root nodule microbial communities of legume samples collected from Mexico - Siratro Mexico nodule mix | ecosystem: Host-associated > Plants > Roots > Nodule | place: Mexico: Nepantla... | reverse complement strand
TATATATATATATATTCAATTGAAAGTCAATTTGAATAATTTTGAAAAATGAAACATAATGTTTGTTTTTTATTTGAATAATAAAAATACATTTTCCGACGAGGGTGAGCTCAACAAACATTATATTAACCTTAATTTAATATTAAAAATATTTTAGGAAATACGTCAGGAGAAGTTCATATTGCAATAAAAATGTTATATATATCAAAAGATTATATTATTTTTCAAATAGATATATTACCTCAAAAACATTATTGACCGTATTTGTAATTTATCGTTATTGCTGAAAATTATCTTTTTAAAATAAAAATTGCTCACATGCGGTCTAATATTTCTGGAATGAATTTCTGGCTTCATATATTACGAATGAAAAATAAAAAAAAATATTAAAAACATTTAATAAATATTCTTTTAATCGACAAAAAAGTAAAAGTGATAAATTATATTAAAATAAGCTTTAATTATAACCCCGTTATTTATACGCATCATCCCAATATAAACAAAAATGTCTTCATGAACATAAGACGAGATTAACTCGAAGAAAGTAAGTTTAATTTATTTATGAACATGTTGAAGGCTATCACAAAAAAAAAAATAAAAAAAATAATACATTTATATTGAATTTTCTTGTATTTTTATTATTTATCTTTCTTTCCTCTTTATGATCTTTTGAATTTTTAGGTGTTGTTGAAGGAATGGTTACTAAGGTTTTATATGGTTAGACTGGAACATCGATAAATTGAATGTTAATGTTTCATTTAAATAAGTCACAAAACTGATCTTGTGAAAAAAAAATGAAAATTTATAATTTTTTTAAAAACAAAAAAAGTAAAATAGATCATTTTACAGCAAGTGAAAACAAATTTAATACTTAAAAAAATAATATAAACTATTTCTCACTTTTTTTATATAGGTATAAAATTATAATTGTTAATGTATATTTTTTGCATTGTTCAACCTTGGACCTACAGGTTATATGATGTATTTGATTTATTTTTTACTTCAAATATTTTATTTTTTAATATTTTATTATTTATTATTTTTTTATGGTTGTAGAACCACGTTAAACATCTTGAATTATGTTTTTTTTTTAAATATTTTTTTCTATTTAGAATATCAAAATCTGATATCTTATTCAAGGAAATCGAGTTCAATACAAATTACATAAAAAAATATGATAAAGTTCTTTAAGATTAAATAATAATATAACTAGTAAAATAAACACAATTACTTATTTTAAAAATACATGAATTAAAATCAACCAATAAAAAAGGTAGAAATATAATCACAGAAATCCTATGAAAATTTCAAAATACAATTAAACCTTTAAATTATACCTCAAACACCATTACCATGACTGAGACTGGTTTAATCCACAAATCGAAAGGAACAAAAAGAAGGTTCACTTGGTAGAATTGAACAAAATACATCTTATCATATACATTTCATCCAATTTGATTTTCTGTTCATCTGATTTCTCTTGGTCAACCCAAATATACCGCAAAGTTAGGAAGGTTTGGTGAGGAACAGGAACCAGGTTTTTGTATGGGACAAAACTAGAGGAGAAAATGGAAAAGGTAAAGAAAAGCAACAGCAGATTCCTTTTTTGGTTAATACTTTTTACTACAATTTTTCAAAGTTCAAGCTACCTAAGAAACCAATTGTCCCAGTTCTTCTTCACCAAATCATTTATTTTAAAATCATAAGGAAGAAAAGAAGAAAAAGTTTCGCCATACTCTCTATTTGCCACCATGAATTCTCATTGACCATGTCTTGTCAACACAATAAAGACCAAACATCACGTAATGGAACCAATCAACTCAAACCTCCAAAATCTTAAGCATTTCCAATTTAACATCAAGTAAGATATACGATAAGTCACTATATACATGTATTAGTTACAATTTGCCATAAATTATAAAAATTAGGTGGTTACATAATTTATTTATTATCTCTTCGGATTTTGCAATTTTATGTCAAATGATGTGTTATATCAATGTTTTGTAGAAGTGATTTCACTAAAAGATTATTTGAAAGAAAATGTAATAAAATTATTAAACGATATATAGATGAATGGGTCACAGAAAATAGTAGAAAGTAGAAACAAGTCTAACACGTGTTTTCCCTCACGCAAGCACACGAAACAGTGTTTGATGAGACAAGGACAAAATGTTGAAAAGTGTAGTGAGTATAAAAAATTGGAAAGACCAATTAGTATCCATATCGCCCAAATCTGTGGTTATAAATAGTTTAATTGTCAAATTCAGTGAATAAAGCCATCACTTGTTCCGAATAAGACGAAACAGCTGGTAAATGCGATTAATTAATAAAGTGAACAAGAACATAGAAAAATCTTGTATTGTGGTCTTTTTTTTTTTTATGGTTCAAGAGACTACTACTGTGTTTTCTTAGAAATGTCTTGGTCTTTTGGTCCTTGAGACCCGTTCTCTATCAATGTTTTGTTGAGGGCAACTTGTGAATGTACAATTTTTGTTAGGCGCAGTGGTCAAATTTAGAGAAGAAAGTTAAAAATTGACCATAAAATTAATTAATGGGTGGATAGGTGTGTGAGTTTTTGAGATGAGATATTGAATAGGACGTGGAATGGAAGGGGGGCTGAATCTTAACCTCACCACATATTTGGTCACACAAGTCAAGCACAGGTCCAATTCCATGCAACTTTATCACCTTAGGGATTTTCATTTCTAATTTTAAATCGACACTACTTCTTTTCTTTCCTTGGGGAATATGATTTACCTCATATGGTGCAATTCAAAACTTCCACAGATTCAGAGGTGTTATCACTTAAATTACTATTTGGATCCCTTCATAATTTTGAATATATAAATTTATGGAAATATGTCAAATTATTTGATTGATTATTATAATATAAATTAGTTAATATTTTTATTTAAGAGAATTTTTTAAACAAAAATAAGAAAATATAAGATTTTTATTTGTTTTGGAAAAATTTATGTGCAGATATATTTGTATTAATTAGTGTACTTCAATTATGTTGAATATAAGGTCTCTTTGCATGTGCACTCTGCATACTGGTGACTCAGGTGTCCTGGAATTCAATACAAGGTTTCTTTTATTACAGCTTAACGCTTGCACCATGATCCCCCCAAATAATTAAATTATATTATTATTATATAACATCTTATAACTTTTCTTTTATTAGGGGGTTTGAAGATGACCAACTTTTTGACTTAATAGTGATTATGTGTCCAAAAATTCTATTATGCGTTTTCTTTAGCCAAAGAAACTACTAATTAATTAATATTATCACCATAAGATATTGGGAGTAGACTTGACCTCAATACAACAGTGATATCATTTTTAATATAAATGTCATAATTTTTTTTCTTTATATAATTTTATTTTGTATTTCAACGTTGATTAAAAGAGTGATAAAGTTAAAAAACACATTTAACTTTTCTTTTTCTTCACAAACATAATTACTAGTTGGAATCATGCATGTGTTGTAGTAGTTCTTAGTTACTTGCTAAAATGGAACATTTAAAGCAAAATAAGAAACGCAAACTAATACTGAAGCTCCACATACCCACCACATTATCGATGGCGTATGAAATGCATCTTAATATTAATATTTTTATAAGTTTTATTCATTTTAAATTATTTACGCCATTATAAAAAACATAACAAATTATTGCCTATATGGATTTTGTTCGAGATCCAGTCCACAGATGTAGACCCACACAAATCTGGCCCAACAGTACTAGGGTCCAAACCTAATATTTTACGAGAATTGACGGAATATAAGTTTCTTTAAAATTTTAAATGTACGGTCGAAGTTTTAATTTTCAATTATATATATAATGTATTAAAATAAGTAAATACCTTGGAGAAATCTCAAATATTTTATGAGAATAAGAAATATGTAACTCATAAATAACACATATCCTCTATCATGTAATTACACACTAATGAATTTTATACTAATAACAGTATGTCTAAGAAATATTAAGATGGAATGTGTGAATTGAAGGAGATGAAATTTAGAAGATGGAAAAGTAGGAATGGAGTTTCTAGATGATATTGAATTTTGTAGCAGGCCATTAATTTGATCTTACCTACTGCAACATCTTGTGATAATATTTATTTGGAGCTTGACTTTAGGTAGGTTTCATGTTAGAGTGAACACATGCCATCAATTCGTCGGTGAAAGTGGGAACATGTTTTTAGTTTAGTTGAGCTTTTTATTTTTTATTTTGTAATGAAAAGAAAACTATTGATTGCCATGTGGTATGCTTCCCTGCCTTTGATATTTTTTTTTCTACCTAAACGCAATTTTTTTTTTTTTTTATATGTACATATGGGAATAATAAGTTTGTGTGGGAGTTTTCCCTTTCAATAATTTAGGCTTAATAAACTCTTTCATTCATAACATAAGAGCATTTTAGTTTTAATTTATATTATATTTTTATTTAATTCTTATCTTTCTTAAATTATATTTTTCTTTGTTTGTTTCAGATTCTAGGACGAAAATGATCAACTCGATTTTCATTTGTTAAAAAAAAGATGGCATGTAAATATAACTCGTGACTAAATAAAAAGGGATGTATACGTAGGTACTGAACAGATATTTTATTTGCATAGACTACAATAAAGAAATGATATATTTTTCGAACAAAAATATAAAATAAAATATGGATAAGTACGGAAAACAATATCTATAAAGATGAAAAAGCAAAAAATAATGTATTTACGAAAAAATGGAATTAAAGTAACATTTTTATTAATATATTTAAAAAAATTTATATTAAATTTTATTGATAATTGTTTAATATTGTATTTGTGCTTATTAAAATAATTAGTTTAGAATATTGTTAAATTCTTCATTTTTAACATTAAATTATGTTATCAATTTTATTATTTATTATTATTATTATTAAAAGTTCATGATAGTCAACTAATACAAACTTTCTTCTAATTGTTTGTAATTATAAGTTTTTACTAATATAACATTATTATAAGTGAATAGACATTTTAGAAAAAAACTACTAAAACATTATCAGAACTCAATAACTTCTAATAATTGAAAATATAATGAAACGTCAAGTTTGAAAGAGGAATTTTATAGTTACAAGATATTATGTGAGTTCATACAATAATTTATATTCGTTGCAATTATTTTAAAAAATATTTATAAGAATAATGTTTTTATTTCGGTTCACCTTAATTGTGTTATATCTATTACCCTAATTGTGTTATGTATATTTTTATCTTATTTGTTCTACTTATAACGAGTATATAAATTCACTTTTTAGGATTTATGTATTTTGATACGGAAGTTCAAAGTTTGAAGTATGTAAAACCGAATTTGGAAATGTTTATGGAAATGAAGGAAAGACTTGGATTATAGGATTGATTCACTCAAACTTTAAAGAAAAACTCTTAGATGAATTATTAGATAGTTTCTTCATGAATGATTGGATGAACCTGAATTTCAAAGTTTGCACAAACTCGAAAATGAAATAATTAAAAAGAAATGCAATAAACAAAGATAATGTTAAGAATTAGAACAATATCTTGTACCACCTAAATTCATAAGATGAGTAAGGTGGTGATTCGTCACTTGTGACCTAGTCCACAAGATAATAATCAATGTTAGGAATTTGGGAGAATCTTGCGTCACTCAAATCATGAGATAAACAAGATGGTAAATCGTCACTTATGACCTAACTCACAAGATAAGAAATCCTAAGAAAGAAACTCTCCACTTACCTTTGATGAATCCCGATACACTACCAAGAGATAAGTAAAGAAGAAACACCACTTGAGATGTGACACACTCAAGATTTTCAAAAAAATTTATTGATCATTCCAAAACTACAAAAATGAATATGATAGATTTCTTTATATAAAATTCATGGTGGAAGAGGAATAGACAAACTCATTCCTTTTCTACTTTTATGTCCAAACTAAACATAAAAAAATACATTTATTTTTATTTTTCACATCACATCATCGTTTTTTATTAGGTAATTTACTCGGGTTTGAGAATTGGATAATGCTTCCGCTCGAGGGGGAGTGTATCAATATGGAGGAGGGACTCTCACTTGAGGGGGAGATTGTTAGGTATTCAAGTGTGAGTAAGTCCCACATTGGGTAGGAATGAGAAAGTTGAATAATATATAAGAAAGAAGACTCACAAACCTAATGCCTTAAGGTTTTGGGTTGAAGATGGTGTCATTCTCTTATATGTGGGCTCAGTTCTCATTGTTGTGAGATCTCCCAAGCATTTACCCTCTCGGATTCTCCCAACATTTTTCAAATAAAAACACAAGTATACAATATTATTAAGGAGAAAATATGTAACATGACTCTTGAGCAAGCTCACAATGTCACTTATAATAATATAACAAAAATTGTTTGAAAGATTTGCAAGGATACTCTCATAAAGATGACACTTCTTATTTAGAGACCAACTTTACAAAAAACATTTTCTCTAAAGTTGTCTATTAGACAACTTATAAATAAATACTAAAAAACTTTTGATTATTTTGCATGTAGTGTTTCACATAATTTGTGTACAATGCAATCATTGTTTTTTATTAATAGTTGTTATTGCATGTCATAATTTTATTTATATACATCTTAGAAAGGATCCTTATACCTTGAGTGTTGTTTTTTTGTCCTTGTGTTAGTATTTTTAGAACATGCATGTCTTTATGTTGATAGCTTTTCTCGTAACACTCAAAATACTGTGTGAATGACATCTTTAACCTTGTAACTCTATTTATAATATATAATACTTTATTGAGCATACAAACTCATAAAGTTAGTATGTTCTGTCAGAATCATTTTTTGGATGTGCCAGTTGTCGCAACTGGGATCGTGACGGGGAATGACGATCTGAAAAAAGATTAATAGGTTTTCAAAATAAGGAGAGTCGACACCATAGTTTTCATGGTTAACTATGAAAAACCAAAGAAAATAAGGATAACGCTAGTTTGCGAAGAACCGGATTGCGAGTCCGGGAGTCGATTATGCGTGGGGAAGGTATTAGCCCCCCACAGCGCCCGTCCTAAGACAGTACCTTTAACTGAATATAATGAAATGAGTGTAATTTTTGAAATATTTTTTTTTTCACAAGAAATAGAAATAAAAACAAACAAAACAATTTTTATTTTGAAAAGAGTCCGACAAGGTTTAACCTCGCTCCTACGTATCTCCAGGATGGAGAATCAGGGTTACGTAGTTCTATGGGTAGAAAATTGTTTGTCGGTTGTGGATTTTTAGTATTGAAGATTTTTGATATATTTTTAATTTTAGAGGAATTAGTGTTTTTTTTATTAAGCTTCATTTTGGATATCGCTTGACGTGTATGACCCTTTGATATTCCAAATGAAATTAAAGTTTTTTCGAATTAATTCCCATATGACGCGAGCGGTCAATTAAAGAATTAATCGAAAGTTTTATCCAAAATGCCCTCTTTTCATGAGAAAAAGGCTTTTAAAACACATAGCTTAATATTAAACTTTTAAAGCATTATTATTTTTTTAGTAAAAAAGAAAATTTTTAAAACCAAAACTAGGGGCATTTTCAGAATTTAGGCGTATGTAGGTGCAAAACCTAATTAATGAGGGTGCAGGAAGTGACCCCACCAATCAGAACTCAACTATGCTCAGGGGTATTCTGGGGATTGAAGAGGGTTGCAGGTGCAGGCTCGAAAACGTGGGGGTGCAGGAAGCGAATCCAACTCAGCTAATGGCAAAGGCAATTCAGGGATTTAAGAGGGTTGGGGGTGCAGGCCCAAATATGTGGGGGTGCAGGAAGCCACCCCACTAATCAGAAGCCCATTAGGGTTGGTGGCGCACGCATGGCACCTTGGGAGGCTATGGGAGCTCCCTTTTGAGGCAGGGGAGGACATGGCTATCCAAGATGGTGGCAGCGGCCCCAGCTGGTGATGACGGCGAGTACCGTCGACGGTGGCGGCGGTTGGGGCTGTCCTGGGAGCGAAAACGCATGTGATGAGAGTAGATGATTGCCACGTGGTTCTCGGCTTAATGGAGGTGCAGCCTAGGTGGTTTACGGTGACCTCGACGGCGCTGAAGGGGTTTAGGTAGTTGGAGGTGGGCTGCTAGGGTGGTTCGGTGATGAAGTTCGGTTGGGATAAGTGGTAGAGGCATTGTTATGGTTATTGGTGGCATGGTGAAGAGAGGTGAAGGAAGGTGAAACAGCGGCGACTGCACGGAGGTGGAGAAGAAACAAGATTGTGGTTGGCAGAGCTCTCGACCATAAAGGAATGAGGATGGCGTTAGTGGTGGAGAGAAGGTGATGGAGTTGTTGGAGGTTAGGAAGGTATTGGTGTTGGTAGGAACTGTTGCGGATGGTTGGAGAAGTTTTGTTAGACAGCCAGCATAGTGACGTTTATTGTGCAGGTGCGGTGACTGCATGGTGGTTTGGAGGTGATGGCAGGGGGCAGCGCTAGCTCTCGGTGGTTGTTGTTATAGTGGTTTGGAGGTGATGAAGGAGATGTGGCAAGCATGGACAAGAAGCTAGTGACACTTGCATGGTGATTTCCTTGGTGGTTAGGAGGGTTTAGAGGTTGAGGATGAAGTGGTGGTGGGTCCTGACAGTGAGGGAGGGTGGCGGCGTGACTCCACCTAGTTGCACGAACGGCGACATAGGAGTTTGACGACGATCTGGTGGCAGGAGGTACCGACGAGGGCTGGTTCAAGGATTAATGTAGGTTTTTGATATAATGTGAACTTGACTAGCAACATGGCAAGCTGTCCAAGCCTGGTTACCGGTAATCATCACCAAGTCATGTGAAGATTCTTTTAATACAGATAAGATAGTGGCTGAATCTGATGTTATGGGACAATTAAATACCACAAATCCCGCAAAAGTTAGTCCACTCTCCACTATATCCCTATCCATGCTTCTAGCTTCACTGACTATCATGTCACCAAGGGACTTGTAGGCCAGAGCAAGAACACGAGACCCTTGACGCTTGTACTTTTTGTAGGTCTCAACATATGATGGTGGTGGAGGGGATACGTGGTGTGACCCGAAGGCATGGAAATGGCGTAGTTGAGGGGTAGGGAAGCAGTTCTAAGGTTGTTACAGGCGACGGAGTGATGAGGCAAGGAGAGAGTTTGGCGGCGTCGGTTAGGGCTGTCATAGGAGTTATGTTGAAAGTGGGGGGTATGGGCATGAGGGTAGGTGAAAGGGAGGGCTGTGAGTGTGTGCAGGGGAGGTTTCGTGGTGAAGTATGAGGGTTTGGTTGCTCAACAGCTCTCGCTGGGAACCACGATGATGACAAAGTCGAGCCAGTGGAAAAGAGTAGGATGAAGACGTGAATGCACAAAGCATAAAGCAAATAATGTTTTCAAAAATAAAAATGATACAACAAAGATATTTACACAACAGAACATGGCATTAGACTCAAACAAGCAGGCTCTTCATATAACATCAAATGGATCAGATTTTTCCAGTCATACCTGTTCCTTCTTCCTTTAAGTGTATTTTCCTTTGTTGTGATTACAGTGTTCTGCATTAGTGTTTTCTCCAATCTACGCTTCTATGCCTTATTTTTCCTTTCTGTGTTTCTTTCTCTTGATTCTCTAAAAATAAGGAGCGTAAAAAAACTAATGCCCCCTCCAGGATCACCTTCCCCTCTGATAAATGGAAAACCAAGTATCTCAATGTCCCGCAGTGAGTGTCCGACCAAACAGAATATCCTCTCCCAATCTTTGTTGCAGAGGCCATCTTTACTGCAAAGGGAACCAAACAACTTTTGTTTGTAGGGAGACAAAACCGTTTTTGCTTTTCGTCCCTTCGTAGCAGGGTAGTGGAACAAAATGACAATTGTTCCCTCTCATTTCACCATGGGTCCCAACCCCCTTTTATTGAAGTTATGCAACGTCTTTTTGCCCCCTTTATATTTTCATTCCCTCAATCTTCTTTGGAAAATGGATACCAAAAAATCAAAAGTCTATATATAATAAAAACTCACTAATTTATTAGAAGCTTCCTTCTCTTCTCCTTTTTTTTATTTCTTCAACAAAATGAAATCAAGACAAAACTTTCTTTGTATTTTTATTTTATTATCTTATTTATTATTTATTTTTTAGTCAAGATAATAATTCAAATCGTGCTCTTTTTCAAAGTAAGAGATAATGACAACAAACTAATTTTTTGAATCTTTTTTTTTTTGAAAATAAGAGAGGAATAAAAATTTAAAGATGAATTTTTTTGATTGATTTTGTAGTTGATAAAAACACATATTTTAACAACAAAATTCAAATTTGATCAAATAATCTCTTTCCTTGAATTTTCTTTAGAGGTTAATTGAAAATATATTTTTGAGACGAGTTTTGTTTATCCGGACGAAATTAGGTGTTGACAGCTGATTCTCTTTACTTAGATTTTATTGAATAACTTTGAAAATTAATATTTCCAAGTTATTATAATAAGAGATAAGTAAAGATAGAAACAACTGATTTCGTTCGAAATGAAAATATTTTCAAAGAAGAAAAGAGAACTTAAAATGACGTCATAACCTTGACCTCTTAAGGACGAGAGGGTTATGCATCTAATCATGGTTGAGACCTTGACTTTATATGAAGACGAGAGGGTCACACGCCATTTATTGCGGAAAAAGGAATGAGATTGCAACCTTGACCTTCTGAGGACGAGAGGGCTACGAATCTTAACTAGAGATCGAGATCTTGTATCGAGAGGATCATCGCTCCGAACATATGGCTGACCGTGAACCAGCGAGTCACACCAAACAACATGAGACCGAGATCTTGTATCGAGAGGATCACCGTATCTTCACTTCAGACCTTGTATTGAGAGGGTCTTCTGAACAATCATGTGAGATCGAGATCTTGTATCGAGAAGATCACGAATATTCACTGGAGATGTAAATCTTATACCGAGGGGATCATCACTCCAAACATAAAGTTGACCGTGAACCAACTGGTCACACCGAACATCATGAGACCGGGATCTTGTACCGAGAGGATCACCGTATCCTCACTTCAGGCCTTGTATCGAGAGGGCCTTTTATCTTTGGAGAATTCAACTTTGGCGAGTTTTGATCAACATTATTATGAAAATGCATGTATGAATGCATGAAAACTTTGAGTTTTCGATTGTTTGACCATATGCAATTGCATGTGTGAATGAATACGCATGCCTGAAAGTGTGAAATTTTGATTTTTGCTTATTAAATGTATGCATGTGTGAATGCAATGTAATTCTGGATAATGCATGATATTTCAAAAGAAGAACCTAAAGTAAAACTTTACGTTCGACAAAGCTTGTTTGCTTTTTCCATTTTTCACTCTTTTTCATTATTTTTCTACTTTTTGCCATAAAGCAAATGCTTGTTAGCACTCATTGAATTTATTGAGTCAGAAAAATTTCCTTTTGTCTTGATCTGAATTGTTTTTTTTTAAGTTTTGGCAAACCTTAAGCCTAACAAGTGAAATTAAGATTTTATTGACTCCACCATTCATCACATCTTGTCGCACATGTACTTAAATTGGTGGTTAAACAATAAATAAGGGGAATTGAGGTTTTATGATCAACTAAGGAGAGTCCAATGACATTACCTCAAACTACAAACGACAGTGCCACTATTTTTTAGTTTTGGAAGTATCAGAAGTTGGGTTCAAAGGGATGGCTTACCTTGTTGGGTTAAATGACTTTAGTGAGAAAATGAGGCGATACAACTCATGTGAAGAAAAAATGTGTCTTCAAAAAGATGAACAAACACAGATCAACTGAATAGGAGTGCCCCAGTTTTGAAGTATGGGTGACAAAAATTAAATCAAAAAAATAATGAGAAAGAAGACACTAATAAGAAAGGATTGCCCCGATGTTAATATTTCAATGAAAATATTTTGCTCTTGTTTAGTTGGTAAAATTAATATCATCCTTTCTACTAAAGACATTCGGATTTTTTTCCTTTTCATTCATTGTTTCCATTTTTCTGACTCACATTAGCAGTCACATCTCTCCGTTGCAGAGTTATCCTTTGTGAAATTCATTGCAATCATTCTTCAACCCATATGGACTTTATGTGGCTTGTAACGTGGTCAAGGGTTTAAAGGGTTTTGAAAGAAAGGGTATAAAGGCTCAAAAGACTATGTGTGGATTTTTATTTATTTTTTTTGTAACAAAAATCATTAACCTGGTTTTGAAAGACAGTTTAAGCTTTTGCTGAGATCATTTTCTGCCATGGTTATTTTTCTTCCCCCGGTACGAGCATTATTTTATTTGTGAATATCATCTTTGAATTGATAATATACTTTTTCCCTGTGTTTTTGGTGTTTCTTCTTTGGAAGATTTTGATATATACCATGAACTGAATTTCAGCTTGCTGATGATTTTGTTTGGAGTATCTTTTTGAAAAAAATTTTATTTCGAGCTCAAAGAGGGTACAATGGAAAATTTATTGATTATTTGGGATGAAGAAACATGGTCATATATCATTTTGAGTCTTGATTGCTTGATTTTCAGAGAGATTAACTCCTGCAACAAACTTCAATGACTCCCAACACTTGTCATTTTTCTTTTTCTTTCTTTTATTGTCCTATCTTTTGCTCGGATTTCACTTTTTGTGGGCTTTTCAATTTGACGGACTTTTATCATTATTTTATTTTTGAATGCCTTTGAAGAGAAGAGATTGAGAATGAAATTATTCATATGAAAACTATGCCTGATTGCCCCAGTGTGATGTTTATTTAACTTTGACAATCGACACTGGGGATTATTGAGACAAATCCCTTCTCTTCCCGACTGAATAAATGAAGGCTCAAAGAGGTTTTTAAGACACATGCATGCAAATATGTTCTGTTTGATAAAGATCAATTAATTCCTCTTTCTTATGCCAAGCTTTAAAAATGTGCCAAAACCTTTTTATTGCTTTTTATCATTTTATCAATAAATTCAACGATATCATAAACACGATTTATTGATTTTTTTTTTTAATTTCTTTATTCCGCGACATCCTTCAGAATTCGAGGAATCTCGTAGCCTGCCCGTGGTATATACTTCTCTTAGCGTAACAAAAACATATGTAGAGAAATCAGAGAAAATTTTATTTCATCAAATGGAATATGCAGATACAATTCCAATATCATTCAATGTTTCCAAATATTACATTCCCCAAATTATGGAATCATATTATGTATAGAATTTTTTAACCGTGTCAGAGTTAACCGGCAATGGTAACTCTTCCCCATCCATCTTTGTGAGAATTAGTGCTACTCTAGAGAAGGTCTTCTTTACCATATATGGACCTTCATAGTTTGGCATCCATTTACCGCGATGATCCTTCTGAACTGATATGATCCTTTTAACCACTAGATCTCCTTCATGAAATTCTCGTGGACGAACTTTTTTATCAAATGCCTTTTTTATTCTCTTTTGATATAATTGTCTGTGACATACGGCGGCTAACCTTTTCTCTTCAATAAAACTGAGTTGGTCATATCTCACTTTAATCCATTCAGCTTCTTCCAACTTGGTTTCCATCAACACTCGTAGAGAAGGAATTTCAACATCAAATGGTAGTACGACTTCCATTCTGTAAACCAATGAGAAAGGAGTCGCTCCTGTTGATGTTCTCACTGATGTACGATAACCATACAAGGCAAACGACAACATCTCGTGCCAGTCTTTATAGGTTACTACCATTTTCTGAATTATTTTCTTTATATTTTTGTTAGTCGCTTCAACTGCTCCATTCATCTTGGGACGATAAGAGGAAGAATTGTGATGTTTAATCTTAAACTCTTCACACAGCTCAGTCATCATTTGATTGTTCAGGTTGGTGGCATTATCAGTGATAATTCTGTCAGGAATTCCATGTCTACAAATCAACTCTTTCCTTATAAATTTTGCCACTACTTTTCTAGTTACATTTGTGTAGAAGTAGCTTCAACCTATTTTGTGAAATAATCGATGTCCACCAGTATAAAGCGATGTCCGTTCGATGCCTTTGGTTCAATAGCTCCAATAACGTCTATACACCACATGGAGAAAGGCCAGGGTGCAGATAAAACATTTAATGCAGTCAGTGATACATTAACGTTATCAACATACATTTGACATTTTTGACACTTCCTCACATGTTTACAACAATCATTTTCCATTGTCATCCAAAAATATCCAGCCCTTAGAATCTTTCTGGCCATAGAATGCCCATTCATGTGAGTTCCGAAGGTTCCTTCATGCACTTCTTACAATATTATCTCGGCCTCTTTAGCATCCACACAACGGAGGAGCGTCATATCATGATTTTTTTTATATAGCATGTCTCTATCCAAGATGAAACTCGAGGCTAACCTTCTCAACATTCTTTTATCATTCTCTGAGGCTGAATCAGGTATTCACGATTCTGGAGGTATCGTTTTATATCAAAGTACCAGGGCTTGCCATCTACTTCTTCAATGAAATTGCAGTATACTGGATTCTCGTGACTTTGCATTTTAATCATTGACAACTCCTCTTCTTGACTTATCACAAACATAGAGGATAAAGTAGCAATAGCTTCAGCTAGCTGGTTATCTTTTCTCGAGATATGATGAAACTCTATATCCTTTGGTGTATGCTTTGTAAGGAATTAGTTTCTGATATCAAGTTTTCTATTCTCCTTTAACCTGATAGATAACCAGTGCTGAGTCACCATATACATACAAATGCCTTGCATTATATTCTATGGCTGCTCTGATCCCCATGGCACATGCTTCATATTCTGTTATGTTATTGGTACAATCAAAACATAATCTACCAGTCATTGGTATATATTGTTTTTTTGGGGAGATAAGCACTGCCCCTATACCATGTCCCAAAGCATTGGAGGATCCATCAAAGAATAAAATCCATTTTCTTTCATCACTACCATCTGCAAATACAAACAAAGTCATAATATCTTCATCCGGAAACTTTGGTTGCATGGGTTGGTAATCATCTATGGGCTGTTGAGCTAAGTATTCAGCCAAAACACTGCCTTTAATAACCTTTTGAGTGACATAAACGATATCAAATTTCGATAACAACATCTGCCAACGAGCTATTCTCCCAGTTAAAGCAGGCTTCTCAAAAATGTACTTGATCGGGTCCATTTTAGATACTAACCATGTTGTGTGACTAAGCATATACTGTCTCAAACGATGTGTTGTCCAAGCCAAGGCACAACAGGTTTTTTTTCAATGAAGAATATCTCTGCTCGCAATCAGTAAACTTTTTGCTCAAGTAATATATGACATGTTCTTTCTTTCCCATTTCGTCATGCTGACCCAATACACAACCCATCGATCCATCTAATAGTGTCAGGTAGAAAATAAGAGGCCTTCCAGGGATTGGCGGACGCAGTATTGGAGGCTCTTTCAAATATTCTTTGATTTTATCAAAAGCATTCTGACAGTCTTCATTCCATTCTACCACTTGATTCTTTCGTAACAGTTTGAAAATCGGCTCGTAAGTGGCGGTTAGTTGGGAAATAAATCTAGCAATGTAATTCAATCTTCCTAAAAAACCTCGACTTGTTTCTCAGTGTAGGGATGTGGCATCTCGAGAATAACACGTACTTTGTCTGGGTCCACTTCTATTCCTCTTTGACTAACAATGAATCCTAGGAGTTTCCCTGACTTCACCCCAAAGGTACACTTAGACGAATTCAACCTAAGTTTATATTTTCTCAACCTCTCAAACAACTTTTTCAGATTAACAAGGTTCTCATCTTTAGATTTAGATTTAGCTATCATATCATCGACGTAGACTTCGATCTCTTTGTGCATCATATCATGAAAAAGAGCCACCATTGCCCTTTGATAGGTTACACCAACATTTTTCAACCCAAAAGACATAACTTTGTAACAGAACGTGCCCCATAGAGTGATGAAAGTAGTTTTCTCCATATCTTCAGGCGCCATTTTAATTTGATTATATCCGGAGAATCCATCCATGAATGAGTATAGTGACGACATAGCAGTGTTGTCTACTAATGTGTTGATATGTGGTAGTGGAAAATCATCTTTAGGGCTAGCCCTGTTTAGATCTCTGTAATCTACACACATTTGGACGTTCCCATCTTTCTTCGGAACAGGAACAACGTTAGCTACCCATTGAGGGTATTGCGCCACAGCTAGGAATCCAGCATTAAACTGCTTTTCAATCTCTTCTTTTATCTTTAGCGACACCTTCGCCTTATTCTTCTCAACCTTTGCTTAATCGGATGACATTAAGGTTTAAGCGGTAACGGATGTTGTACAATTTCAGGGTCTAGACCAGGCATATCTTTATAAGACCAAGCAAAAATATCTTTGAACTCTTTCAAAATGTTATATAGTTGCTGCCTCATTTCAGAAGACAAATCACCTCCGACTTTAACCATTTTCTCTTCCCCTTCATCTCCCAAATTTATCATTTCAACCTCTTCTTGGTTGGGTTTTATTTCTCTGGCTTCCTGTTCTACTAATCTCAATAATTCCAAGGAGGGTACACAATTTTTCTCATATTCATTATTTTCCATATTATCATCAGGGTCCGTGAAATTTGGATATGAAACATTGGAATGATTATTTTCAAAACAAGCATCATCGTATCTGCATTATTCAATTTTACGAAAATAAATAGACAAAACCAAAAATGATTGAAAACACAACATTTCATTAAAACTGAACCATTGTTATCACTAAGAGAAAACATTACACAATGAAAACTTTGTTAAAAATCAAACCAAAGTTTGTATTCCTAAAATATTACATTTCATCACGTGCATACACCACAGGTATGTCTACGGATTCCCAATTGCCAACTTGTTCATCAGGAAGACAAGGGTGTACAAAATTGAAGCCTTCGCCTTCATGCTTCAGTCCGATTGCTGACACTTGATCAAGATTAATCCATCCGGCACTGCAAAAACTTTGAGCCAGGTTGCACAGCGAACTTTCCTTTGTCTTCGGTTCCCGTCCCTCTATCCTAACTCGACTTCTTTCAACCTTCTCTTCAATCATTCTTCTATGATCAGCCCGAGTAGGTTTATATCCCAAACCATACCTCCCTTTGTTCTCCACCAGCTTTAGTGGCATTACAGACCCATTATCATTTTTGCTCAAACCGCTGCCATGCGTATATCCTTTTTTCATCATAGTTTCGGCCATCATCAGTGATGCGTTAGACAAGCACGGATTCACCTTGAAGGGTTCAATATAGGTTGTGCTAACAATCTCCAGAGCCTGAAAAGAGGTTTCAAGAGCTTCTTCCGCAACTTCAATATAAGGGGTAGGTGTGGGTCCACATACCAACAAGTCCTCCTCCCCAGAAACTATAATTAACTTATCATCAATGATAAATTTCACTTTCTGATGCAAAGTAGAAGGCACTACTCCAGCTGTATGTATCCGAGGCCTTCCCAGCAAGCAATTGTATGCTAGTGATATGTCCATTACTTGGAACATAACCTGGAAAGTGCATGGTCTGACTCGAACTGGTAGCTTCACCTCTCCTATAACTTCTCTTTTGCTCCCGTCAAAAGCTCTCACCGCAATGGTATTGGGCCGTAAAAGAATCCCATCACTTGTCAACTTGTTCAGGGTGGTTTTCGACATCATGTTCGAAGATGAACCATTATCAATTAACATGCGTGATATAGAATGATCCATACATTTAACTGAAATGTGAAGAGCTTTGTTATGCCCCTACCCTCTTAAGGGATTTCATCTTCAATAAAAGTCAGGTAATTGTTAGCAGTAATGTGACTAACAATCCCTTCAAATTTATCTAAAGAGATGTCTTGTTCTACATGGGCTCTGCTCAGAATCTTCATCAACAACTTCCGATGAGAATCCGAATGCATTAACAACTCCAACAAAGATACTTTTGCAGGCATGCGGTTTAACTGATCAACGACTTTATACTCTCTTTGTTGGATAAATTTCACAAACTCACACGCATCCTTATCGGTAATCTCTTTTCCCTCTTTTCCTTCTGACTCTAGATTAACTTGTACAGCTTTTCCTTTCAGACATGATTTGGCCTTTTCCGCAACCATTTCTTCTTTAATTTCATCACGACTTTTCTTGCCTCTCAAGTCAGGAGGAGTAAACAGACGACCACTCCTAGTCATACCCCCTACTCCAGATATATTTTCAATCTCTGCCTTGTCTTGGTTTGCTGATTCGTGTTTTTGCTCTCCTTGAATGATACTAACACCGTATTTCCAAGGAACAACTTTATCATCCTTATAGGGGAAAGATGATGGTGTCTGTATCACCAGAGGTTGTCGTCCTGAAGGCACCGGATTAGTGGCCTTGGTGAACCGTATTACCAATGGTTTGGGCCTTTGTGGAATCCATTCTTCTCCAGCAAACACTTCTCCCTCTCTCTTCTGATGACTGACTTGTAGAATATGTCTGTCTATCGGGTCTTGTACAAAATATTTAAATTCAGCACACTCGTCAATAGAATGTTTGGTGCTAGCATGGAATCCACATTTATCTTCTGGCCTGTATTCATATTTGAATAATCCAGCTTGGCAGATTGCTCCAAAAACCTCACTCAAAGGTTTCTTTAACTTAGTCACGCTTCTAACCAAGCTTAGACTTTCTTTTTCCATCATGACATTAACCGTGGTATTTGCATGTCCAGTCAAAGGGTTCTTGTCCACACTCGGCTTTTGTTCTTGAAAAGTAAGCCACCCCGAATCAATCAAAGATTGAACTTTAAATTTGAGGGCCCGACAATTCTCAGTCGAATGACCCATTTCTCCACTATGATACTCGCATTTAGCGCTTGCATTGTAGTATTTGGGATATGGTGATTGTAAGGTCTTCGCCGGACACAGGGACACCAACGCATTCTTGAGTAAATCAGGTAATAATTCCGTATAAGTCATCGAAATAGGAGTAAACTTCACAGTCTTTTCTCCCGGATTACTCCTTTGACCAAGATTTTGATTCTGTGCCTGATTAAAGTTATGACCTCCCGCATTGGGCTGATATGCATTGTGAGTGATAGGCAGAGGCCTATATCCGGACCGAGGTCGAGGGGCATTATATTGGTAACTTGGAACAGTATTGGCGACGTAAGCAGATGAGGGTCTGTAATTGGGTTGATACTGAGGCTGAAATCCTTCCCAATATGGCATGGTAGATGCTGCTTGCACTTCTCCCTCTTTCTTCTTGTTACTATTATTGAATCTGGGCTTTCTAGCAGTTGTAACCGTAGACGGGTTTTGTGCAACTTTTCCTCTTTTCAGCCCTCGTTCAACTCTTTCTCCGATGGTAACAAGATCAGAAAAATTGGAGGAGACACTCCCAAGCACTAGTTCGTAGAAAGGGTCTTCTAATGTCTCAACGAACATAGTTATCCTCTCGCTCTCATGCAACGGCGGTGCAACTTGAGCAGAAAGCTCTCTCCATCTTTGCGCATATTCCTTAAAGGTTTCGGTTCTCTTCTTTGCCATGTTTTGTAACATTCTATCTGGAGCCATGTCTATATTGTATTTGTACTGTTTCAAGAAGGCATCTACAAGATCCTTCCAGGAGCGAACCCTAGTTGATTCTAAATGCATATACCAGTTCAAAGACATTCCTGCCAGGCTGTCCTGAAAGAAGTGCATTAGCAGCTTCTCATCTTGAGCATGAGCGGCCATCTTCCGACAATACATTATCAAATGACTCTTAGGACAAGTCGCTCCCTTGTACTTTTCAAACTCCGGTACTTTGAATTTGGGAGGTATCACGACATCAAGGACTAAGCATAGTCCTGCAGCATTCCCAAATTCATAAGCACTGGCTCCTTCAATCATTCTAAGCCTCTCCTCTAAGACATCCAGCTTACTCTTCGTCATATCGGCATTAATCAACACAGTTTGAACACCTTCAGGAATATTATCCCTCATCGCAGACGCTTCACCAGTAAGAACTTGCAGAACTCGCGACTGAGTAGTAGAAGAAACTTTGTTAACTACCACCTTTTCAGCATTACTAGCTGGGGGTACTTGTGTATACTCAGGTTGAACTCTAGTACTAGCAGCATTGGCAACTGGTGGTACGGTTTCTTG
>Ga0123340_1001370_pt1 | contig 20060 bp, 16 predicted proteins | sample SirMexnodulemix_FD_89961 | JGI IMG/M metagenome (GOLD analysis project Ga0123340, IMG submission 89961) | Root nodule microbial communities of legume samples collected from Mexico - Siratro Mexico nodule mix | ecosystem: Host-associated > Plants > Roots > Nodule | place: Mexico: Nepantla... | reverse complement strand
AGTTTTTTTTTTTTTTTTCCTTATTCAAGTGAAGACACAAATTGTGATAAATAAAAAAAAAAAAAAAAAAATTTGCCCTACAACATGGGTGCCGCACTGGACTACCAAAAAAAAAACGCCAGAAGGTTTTGCCCCCCACAAAGGGCAGGAACCGGGTTTTTTTTAATATATCCCCATTTGTGTTTTAACTTGAAAAAGAAAAAAAAAAAAAAAACTCAGGGGTCTTCTATATGATAAAACTCAGGGATAGTTAAAGCTGCACACAAATCGTATTTAGGAGTAATGCTTCTCTCATGTTTTGTACAATAATTATTACTTCTTTGAATAGTTATTTCAAATAAAGAAAAGTTATTAGTTTATTTATTTATATTTTTGTGATTTATTGAATTTGATTATCCATTGTAGCAGCTGAGCTTGATGTGGTAGAAAAGAAAGTTGAACATCGTAACAACTCACTCATTTGGTTTTCATAACACTACGTCAATTCCTATCCAATAATATCACTAAGATTCTGTAATAATTGATAAATGACAAATATTTCCAACACTTTCTTTCATTATAATTACATGCTACAAATTCTTCCTTTATTTGAAACAATCTATATCTGTTAATAGGAATCTTGGACGGGTATTTATCTCTAAGATCATGGAAAAAGAAAATACGATCAAGTGAATTGGAGAAAACAATTTTCATACTTAAAAAGACGAATGTGAATTCTAGAAAATGTTGTACAGCCTGGATTTTCTTATGATAGTCAATTAAAATAGACACGCAATTAATAATATTATAAAAAAATGTATATAAAATATACTTGCTACTGAATTTAAAACCAAATAATAATTTGTAATTTTGGTCTATCTCCCTGTCAACATGGCAGAAGCATGTAATAAGGTATATCTACAATTTTAAGTTATTTAAAAATCTCGTATAATCATGTAGATAAAGCTATCTATGCAAACTATATAAGATAGATTTTCATCCAATCAAAATACATAACAATATAAGATAGATTTTCATCCAATGGATAAATGGTGTTAAATCTTAAACTTTTAATTTTTAAATAAATTTTAAAATCTATTGTGTGTACTCCATGTGTTATGTTATGAGATTGACTTGTAACATCATAACGCTATATATGTAGCATAAGAATTGGACTAGTCTTGTCACGTGTGAAGATTTTGACACTTAAGTAAATTGTGTATAAATTGTAACGTGTGAAAGAAAGAAGATTGTAGAGTGTAACATTGAGATCAGTGACGTATTCAATGCATGTTTGTTGCATCTTTTTGGTAACAAAGAAGTAATAATAATGAGACATCCACAATACTATAATATCAATGTCATAAATGATATGGTGAGACAAAAACTAAAAAACTTAATTATTAATGCAGGGGCATTGCAATGTACTATTTTCGTTACAAAATATGAATGTTATGATAGAAGTTGCTTATTACAGGTAGATTTTCAAGACCAGTTTCTTATTTTCTTTTCATTTTTTTTTCAAAAAGATGTCATGATGATGATAAAGGTGAAGGATATTTTGGTCTTCGCAGATGTAAACTACCATTAAGCTTTATTGGCTTGCATTGCACTTCACCATACACACCATTTTGGAGTTAAATATTATTCATAGACAGTCAACCGAACCCTTCATTTTATATTTTACATTCTTAGAGTATTTAATAAAGCTTTTACGTGATTTAATGGGTTAAAACTAAATTATATTTTAAGAAAAAATGTAAAAAACATGTTTTAATTTTATTAATTTATGTAAATAAAAATTAAATTTAAAATTGTAATTTCTTAAATGTAGTTAAATTCTTTATTTGAATGAAAAATTAATACTTTTTCAAAAACTCAAATTTAATTTTAAACATATTTTTAATTAATTTAAAACAAAAATATACTTAAACTAATTGTAATAAAATATATGACTCACTACGTCACATAATTTATTTGAGATTTATCCATTCCCATAAACCTGTCAAAAATTTATGAAAAAACCTTAAAAAGACCATATAAGTAGCATATCCAACATGCGACAACATTCAAATGGATTTTAGGATGGCTTCAAAGCATGAGAGTTTCATTGTTTATAGTTTTTTACTTACTTTTTAATGTGAGATAAATGTAATTCTTTTTTAGTGATTTTGTAGTGTTGAATTATTACTTTTATTAAGACAATTTTGTTTTTACATTACCTTAAATCTCTCCGTTGTACTACAAATATTTGTATTTTAAATAAGATTATAAGTTTCTCGTAAAAAAATACCTACAACCTTTTATCTTTGAAGAAATAGAGCAAGATTTATTATTATTATATAAATATATATGGGTTAAGATGTGTAAAAACAGAGTTACACTAAATTTTAACTCTTACTTTTTACATAAGGTAATCAAAATAGTTATTATACTTTCTATTTTGAAAAGGAGATATAATTTTAATTTTGAAACAAAAATTGTTTTTAAACATTTTTTTTATAAACTTGAACATAGTAACACTTATTTTTCACAGGCTACTCTTATTTTAAAAAAGTACAAACAATAGCTATTATAATAATGAATTGAATACATGAAAGTGATTAGAAAACAAGGTTAAAAGCTAAATCAATGAATCTTAAAGTTTAAAATGACATATATGATAATTAACTTAAAAATTTTTAGATAAAAAAACAAGAAAGGAATGTACTGTTGTAAGTTGTATGATTGGTATAAATAATTAAGAAAGGTAGTCATGATGAGGAGAGGGGGCATTGGCAGTTCCATCAACTGATGAAATGAGAAAAGGGTTGAATTGAGGAGAAAGAAGAGAAGAGCTGCCAAAAAGATAATCAAACTCCAAATCATTACATTTTTTTTCCTTTTGACATTATTATGCAAACTGCAAGCAAGCCAAGGGTCCCAAAACCCACCACACCTTACAGCTGTATCTCATCATCATCATCCCATCAACTCTCTAGATAAGAACATAAAAATACCAAATTATATCAAATGTATTTAGTATTGTATTATTAATAATTTTATAAAATATAGTTTTATCCATTCCATCATTAAACGGACCAATAAATTAGTCAACCTTTTTTTTCCATCTCTATATTTATAGAAAAGATATATTTTTCTCAATTTAAATATCAATTTATTTTTTTAATAAAATGTCAGTTAATTATTGTTATTTTAAAATACGTCTAAGATATGATTTGTTAGCATAGTTTTTTTTTTTAAGAAGAAAAAAAATGAATACATTAACAATTTTTATATCATTTTGATATACGACCAACTTAATATGTTAAACGTATAATTATATAATCTTAATTCATAGTAGGGGAAAAAAATATACACTTAAATTTTTTATTATTATTCTTATTATAACTATTAAAATAAAAATACAATAAATAGTTATATTTTATTAATTTTTATTATATATGTAATTTTTTATTATAATAACCAGTAGAATTAGTTGTGTTTATAAGAATAAAAATGATAAAAGAATATCTAAAATAAAGAGTAGTTACATAACACAATCTCTATTAATTATTTTTATGAGAGTGGTGAAGGAGAAAACATGTACCAAGAGAAGTTAAAAACAATCCTTTTGTATATAAGTATAGATTCATTTTTAGTATATGTCCAATTTTTTTATTATAGTAACTAATAGAATTATATATGTTTACGAGGATAAAAAATGATAAAAGAGTAATTGAAAAAAAAAAACAGGCAGTTATAGAACATAAACTATTTGTAAGTTATAGAACATAATCTTTATATCTTTGTAAGGGTTGAAAAGGAAAAATATGATGTAGAGCGAGGGACAGAAACCAAAAACAACCTGTTTTATATATAGATAAGAGGGGCAACGTCTTAATCTATTTGTTTAACATAATAAAAATAATATTTTCAAAACAGGTAACATTTAACATTTTCTTTTTACCAAACAAGCCTCTGTTGATAACTTTATCAATAACAAAATTCATTCAAGTTTTTTTTTTCAATTTTATAATGGATATTTAATCAAAGTTATTCATTATTAAAAAAAAATGCCCACATATCAATTAAATAAAATGAAATTTTGATAGTAAGAATAAAAACATTGATCTGATTTTTTCATTATCTTTAACTCAACTCTAACCCCATAAACCATAAAAGACGACAGAGACAATCAATCAACTCGTAGTCTTTATTCGCTGCCATGTTAATACCACACATGTTCTTATTAAGGATATAACTTCAGAGAAAAGACACCATTTAAAGAAATCCTACATATAATAATTTTAATAAAATGAAAATTTTGGCAATAAGAATATAAAAAAACTTCTCTAAATTTATCCTAGTCTCTAGCCCTCGTAGCCACCAAGCATGAAAGATCTAGCTGGAAGGGAATCAATTTTATTCTCTCCTCAGCCCCACCTCCAAAAATACACGAACACAACCAACTTTACAAGATATTAACATTGGATGAAACAAAAATAGACAAACTTTATACAGGTAAAGATTGCTAACCTACCTGCCCTTCAATATTAGTACTCTATTATTGATGAATTCTACAGACTATCTTCATCTAATATAATAATTATATTATTAGCCTTTCTCTTGTTAGTTCAACTAGTTTACAGTATCAATTTAAAATGTCTATCATGCATGTTAAAATAGGCAAGTCAAACAAAATATACTATCCTCACACTGCAACATTAACTGTAGTAGATTATGATCCTATGTACTCTCAAAAGGCACATTATGAACAAAAGATTTCTCAACTAAGTACGTTTCAGATGCACATTTCGTATCTCCGAGTTCAAATTGAGCAGTATGTGTGATATTCCAAGGATCTCATTCGATCACTATGTGAATTGTCGCATCTTAGAAAGTTAGATGCTTAAGATGCTGAAGATTGAAGTTTCCAGCTATCGACAAATGCACCACTCGACCACGCAGCATCTATAATTACCCAATTCATGAACGGCAGGCATTAAATATTTGCCCTCTCATTGCATCAATTGGCATGTGCTCAAATGTGTAACGCTCAGGACCAAAGTACACTCCCGTCCTCTCCAAAAGTGCAATACTTTCATCCCTACCGTATCTTGAAGCATATAGTCTCAGGTACTCGATGTCCTAAATAAAAGTCAAGGAAAACGGAATCTCATATCAGAATGCAGAAGAGAAAAACACTTGCAGCTTTATTCCAGCACATGCCATGAATATAGATCTTCAGGAAAGAAACAGAGATGGGAATGTTGAGAATAACTTATAAAATTATGAGGAAAAGATAAAATGTTTTACCTGCAAGCCCTGAAGTATGCGCTCTAGTCTAAGAGAAGCCACTGGCTGATGAGAAGTTGAGAACACCTCACCAGGATAGTATAGGACTCCATCTCCAGGGGGAAGACCATGCCTGAATTTTATCTGTATCCAAAAAATCATTTTGACTAATAGTCAAATTATGAATGCAGTATTACAAGTTCTAACAGCTCCATTTTTTAGAAGATGGCATAAAAAGTATTAAAATCACCTCTGCGCTGGCTACAGTTGCCTTCTCATAGCAGTTGGCCCCCCAGTACAAAAATCCTGTGCCGCCCTCTTTCCACACACGCCACATAACGGCACGGTGTTGGGTACCTCGCATTCCAAGATGCCAATTTGGATGAGGATCTGATGGTCCCATACAGACATATGTCCACCACTCCTGTAGCAAAAACCGCCACCATTTCTCCTTATTTAGTTAGGATTTTTACTAGAATAAGGATGAATTTTTAAGGGGAGGGGAAAGAACGAAGAGAGGAAGAGCGAGATCAGATAGAACTTGAATTGCTATAACAAAAAGGGAATCAAGAGAAATAAGAGGGAAACAGTACAAAAACACAAATTGAAGTTGAATAAAAAAGGAGATATGTTTAGAATAAGAAGACAAGTGCACAACATAACATAACCCAATCAAATATACACTATAATCCATAATCAAATTTCTTTTTTATTTCCCTCATTCTTTCTTCTACCTCGCCCGTTCGTCTATCTGCCACCATTGCCGCATTACCACCTAGCCTGTTATTCTCATACCATCCTTGTTTATGTGATTATATTTAAGTTCATGTTAAAGGTTTATCTAAATTAATTAAACTTAGCTCCATTTATTTGTTTATATAAATGATGACTAAAAAAAGTAAAAACTAAGTATGTCAAAATTCTTTGATTCCATATATATATTTTTGTTTTATCAGCAATAGATTCCATATACATATTAAATACAAAAACTTAAATAACTATATGGGACCTACTAGTATTTTATCTTTGGATAACACGAGTAACTTGCAATATTTAAAACAATAATGTAGGTTGTTGTTAGTGTCCTTTTTGGTTATTATCCTTACACTCTTTATCATTTTTCAACAAAAATTTTAACAACGCACATGATTTGAAAATTTATATAACTTTGATTTCCTCATTGCACTTGGGAATATATATATAGGAAGAAGAGACCGTTAAAAGAATATTCATATTTTTTCACTTCTTTCAAAGATTTCTCTTAAATAAATAATAAATAATAAACAAAATCTTCAAAGTTACCTTATTGTTATTAACCTTTATAATTTCTGTGCAAAAAAGGTAAGATAAATATTGTTGATATTTTCATTCTGTACATATTAAAGATGATTATTTTTAAAACTACCTTCACAAGAAGCTAGTAACTTTCCTATACATGATCAACTCCTGGAATCAAAATATGGTTCCAAAGACTACGTTTTGAAACGAGATTTTGTGATGTTTTTCTGTAATACATAAACTTCGGTGACAATTCCCATTTTGTTAATTTATTTTAATGTTTTTCCGGTCACTACAGGCACCCGACATCTTTAAAGATTATTTATACATCACAAATTCATAATTAACTTGGGAGAATAGTAGATGTAATGATCACAGGTGAGAGTGAGAGGGTATCGGGGCTATATCCTGTGATACATATCAAAGCACAGTGATTCACTTAAATAATGCAACCTGAGCCTTGGTCTTAACATTTAATACACTGAAATTTTAAGGAAATAATAGACTCGGAAGCAGGTCAAGGTCACAATAATAACTATATAAGAATCTATCCTAAAACGTTGATGCTAGTGCTGTTTCCAAAATCCAGAACATGGCAGACACAACGAGGAAAAACCATGAGAGGAACATACAGCTGAGCCTAATAGTACAAAGGCAGACTCAGGCCATTATTATGAAAAATATACCAAATAAGATTGCTTACTTATCTTTACGACGTTTTGTTCTACTGCCAGCATTGATGAGGAACAGTAAATATCAACCACCTCAGCAGAAATTTAGTGCACAAACCAAATAACAACTTCAGAAAAACAACGAAATTATAATATTACCTCACCATTCTCTGGTTGTAATTCACCAATAATATCCTTAACCAGATCTTCCCGATTGCCCAGAACCCATTCACTGCAAAGACACATTCAATTACTTAGCATGCTTAACGATAGAAGGCTTCTGTTGTTCTTTCTTCTCTTTCTTATTTTCAACATGGTAAAAATGATTTCTTCCTAGGCACAAAAAATGAGACCTGAGAAATAAACCCGTCAAGGTATCCAAAAAATAACACTATAGTTCAGTAACCTAACTGAAGTTCAACTCACAATGCATATGGAAATGAATTGATCCACATAACAAAGGCTTCCAAAATATGAAGGTGGTCAGCAGTCCGCAAAGGGCACAATTGCTCTCACGCAAACCACAAGACACAACCAATTTTCACAGAAGTCCTTCAACAAATATTAACAATCTGTTTATTATGAAAGAACATTTTAGTGTCATTAACTATCTATGAAGCACCGATAGTTCAATTTGCTTCATGTATTTATATTTACCATTGGTTTATGATACTTCTTCAATATATATCGACGAAGTATCCAAACCTTTAAAAACACTAATAGATGATTTTGACTTGTATATTCTTGTATTAGATGATTTTGCTTTGTGTTTTTGTTTGCAGCGATTTGAATTCAGGCTCAATTTGCTTTCTGGAGCCAGTTGTTCCTACAATGATGACATGATTTATAATTTTTTATTTCAACAATGCCTAAGAAATATGTTTTTAATTTTGATTTGCACTACTGCAGTTATATATTTATTATCTTCTATGAACTTTTATCCAGGTATCTTGCACATATCTTATCCTGTTATTTTTAGAATAAACATGTTGCTGTATTGGGTACATATCTTATCCGATATACATATAGTATTTGTGCATCATAGTTGACTATATATAAGATCCTGAAAATTGCTTCAATCGGAATTCCAAAAACTGCATCACCACAAACAGAGTCTCACTACATAAGTAAATTTCAGGAACATCCGGTCACAACTTGGAATTGCATAACTTAGGACAGAAAAATGTACTCAATAGCAATAGCAATACCAATTTTGGAAAACAAATGTAGAATGTGTCTAGAATGCCGTTCACAATTCACTATGTCAGAAGGATTATGCATCAGAAAGCAAAAATAGTGTAAATCAAACACATCTGTGATCAATGTAAACAGGAACAAGACCTAAAAATGTAACTCCTTATGCCCTAAAGTACGAAAAAAACTGAATAATGAAATCAACATAGGAAATCCCGAAAAAAAATCATAAACACATGAAAACAGTACACCAAAGTATATGCCAGTGCCTAGTGTAACTTCGAAATGAAAAGAAAAATAATAACTTTCAATATTGCTTTTGACACACACTTGGTCAAAAATAGGCAAAGTTAAGCAAATAGTAAATAGCTCAAAGTTACACAATAAATAGTGTACTAAACTCTGGATAGGCATAGGTCAGTATAGAGCAATACCTTGTACAATAAATTTGATTATGAGGACGCAAAAAACTTGGAACTTTAACAAAAGCCTCAAATGGAGTAGGTGCAAGAGGTGCATCATTTGGTCCTACATAAAACAACAATCACGCAATACAATAATTACAACAGGAAAAAGAAAACTCAACTGCAGAAGTTAAAATGAACAACTAGGTGTATAGAGCAGATGAAGTTGGGAACAAAGTCATCGAACAATATATGAATTAATTGTGAAGGGTGTTCCACAGTCATCAGAAACATGCAGCAAAAGCAATAATCAACAAACCAAATTCCTGACTGGAATCAAATAAACACATACAGATTGTGTTATTTATTTTCCCAGGTCACTGTCACAATACTTTTATCAGATACTGTCAAGTACTATCTGAACAAAGTCAGGAATTGTCAATCAAGATGATTTAGAGACAGGTAAAATATTAAACCCCAGGAATGCGCCTGTAAAAATTTATATCATTCTACCTAAAATCTAACAAGATTAAATTTGCCATAAATGAGAATATATGTTTTGTTTTTTAATTAAGTAATATATAGGAACGCCCAAAGATTGGAAATGTTCAGCAAATAGAAACTGTAAGTCATTAACCAGGCAAAACTATTTATAGATCCAATAACTGTAGAGAGCACCTGGATGATACTTCCAACTACACAATTAACTAATTTACAATATAATTACTGTCAGAAATACAGCCATGTAATAATATTTGCTGTTATTATGAGAAATGCATTTTTTAAATAAACCAAGCCATTGCCAAGATGAGAAACAATCAAAAACACATCCTAAGGGAGAAATTATCATGTAATCCGCACATAAGACTGTAGAGATTAGCTTATGATAATTTAAGATATGTAATACATACCACAGTAGTAAGAAGTTAAAATACGAGCATCTGGAGCATAAGCATGAATCTCACTGGCCATATTGCGAATAGAATCATATTGTTCCAAGTTTAGTGGCTGGAAAAATTATGAAAACAAAAACAGCTGATCAGGGTCATAGCATGCTGGACCTGGTACATAGCTGTACTAACGAGACAGTAAAAATATAATGAAGCTATTAAAAAAAATTATTTGACAGAAAATTACGAAAACAATTAACCAATGACTACTGCAAGAATAACTTGCCTGTTCTTTATTTTTCTTAAGCAGCAGCACTATCCAATCCAGAGATAGAATAAAGGTAGAGCTAAACTAAGATGTCATCCTAGAGAAGAACTTTTTATATTATTGCAAAACAATAACACACATGTCTATACCTCATCCCACAAGTAAAAGTAAGCTTTTTTCCAGTGAGTCTTGGTTCTCAATATCTCAACTTGTTTCTGCAAGTAATCCTTCGCCGCACCATTACTGTGGCACATCAACAGGTGGGTTGAATCTCATCAGTTTTCATTGCAAATATACCTGATAGAAGCGAACGGAAACAACTGGCTGTATACCCGGAGATTACTTGTTTATATGGTACAGCATATGCTGCCAACCGTGGATCTGAAAAATATTCATCTGACTTTGGATGATCCGCTACAATGGCAAGAAGAGGGGAAGTTTCAGCAATCCCATATTAATTCTCTTTTTGGAATTGATTCTGTCAAATTTATTGCCACAGAAAAATACCTGGCCATGGAGATGTGTATGTCAAAACACGCATACCATCAGCCCATTTACAAAAATACGGGCTGATTCTATATTGAAGAAGCCATTTGAAATGTTGATCCAACGCCTCATACCACTCAGCTGTCCCTTGTTGAACACCAAATCGATCCTCAATTACAGTATCAGATATCTGGTGTAGTAAAGGTAAAAGAAAAAAAGTTTGCAACAGATAAACTTTCCTAATTCCTAATTTCACTAATATATAGATCCAAAGTGCATCACTGATTGAACAAAAAGTGGTAATATTATCCTTCAGTCATGGAGTTTGTTTGAAGTAACTTAGTCATAAGTTTCTAGGACATAATGAACTGAGACACCATCAATGCAAATTACGTTTTCTACAAACTGTTAAGAGATATAAGTTGATTATATTAAATGAGGAAATATCTTAGCAAATAATCCTCATTATTCGTTATTAATTCTTTTTCTCTGTTACTGCATCATTTCTTCATTGTAAATAAGAATGCATAAGAATGCGCATGTGTACATGACCCCAAACATTACAAAAAAGTAAATATAATCATCTGGGTTTAAATCTTTGCCCTTTTATGGGTAGAGGATACACCAAATACGGCAGGGAGCGAGGGAGTTTGGGGAAGTACAAATTCCCAAACAGTCAGATTTAACTTCACCCGTAGAGAGAGATTTGAAATGGCATCCTCATCCATTATGTCTACTGGTCCATTATCTGAAATGAATTCAGAAAATGATGGGGACAGGAGAATCCTTCTTAAAGATGTAGTCGCAGATTTCACCCTTTCAACCTAAACAGGATATGCTTACATAAAAAACCCATAATAGCATCAAGGTCAACAAGAGTATCAAAATGAGGAACAGTGATCCAAAACACAAAACCCACCACTTCCTCTAAAGGTTTCCCATCAATAGGCTCGATAACATCAAGACATCCCTTTAGGTCTCTATACAATTGATGTTTCTCAACCTTGCTTAAACTTTGAACAGGAGATCTGTGCAGTGGGTAAAGTTGACAAAGTTGATAAACAGAAATTACAAAATTATGTATAACACAAAATCAGAAGTAAAGGAAAAGATAAGGGCTCACTCCGCATCTGCTTTTATGGCAGTAATGAGAATCTCTCCTTCATATTGTCCTGGAGGTTGAGAACTAGGAACATCAATAGATATCCAAAGAGCAGTAGTCTCCCTAAAGAAACAAAAGAATGCCAAAAACAGTGAAAACTGAAAAAGCAGTCAACCATCCTGCAACTTTTGCACACAGCACAAGAACTCAAGAGAACATAAATCAGACAAGTACCCAGGAAATAGGTTTATTTGACTGACTGGAAGCTCAACGGGAACAAGAGCATCAGGTACACCTAAAATGGGCACCACCCGTCGCAACAGTAGTGACTGCCCAACAATCAGTCTGCCAAAACTGATGTCAGCATAAAATGGAAGTAAATCATGTTTGTTCCATACAATATGAAAAACTCCAACCTGTCTCCAGATGTGGAGCATAGGTCATTGCACTGAATCTGCACAATCCCTGCAGCACTAGAACCAGCCCATGAAACCTTTGGTCGGATAGCTATTTGCACACTCTCCCTCTCATTTCTAGCTGCCAGCAGGTTTATCTATTACATAAAGCAAAAACTCTAATGTCAAGCAAAATAGCAAATGCTTCGGGATTTATAAAATTTCTTGATTCCAATATGATTCCACAACTTTTTTATACATAAAACTCCAACCACAAATCTAAGGTAAAGAACTTTTTGGTTCTAAAAGTAAACTCGCGTGTCTGATTGGAAATATTATATCCATAACCCCAACTTCTTAGAATTTAAAAATACGAACCGTTTTGAGGCATGCATCAAGTGCTGTCAAGCATGTAATTGTGCAACTATGAAGGGAAGAGTCAATTTACAAGTGATAACACCCTTGACAAAAACGTGAAATAGTAACTATAATTATCGTGCAGTGACTATTCATTAAGGAAAAACACAAGGTCATGCTTACAGAAAACATGTAATTATGTATACACGAATTACTAAAATAAAACAGAGATTTTACTAGAAGATGAATAGGAATATTTGCCACCACAATGGGATACAACAAAAGTACTAACAGGCTCCAGATGTCTGGCCATATCTTGAGGTCCAACATTAGCTGTGTTTGGCATGCACCATACATGCACTAAATCCCTAGTCGGAATTTCTGTTGGGTCAACTGGTCCCTTGACATTCAAGCCAAGTGTGCCACCATCATTCCACCCATAAGCGGTACCACCTCCTGCAACACCTTCAACGGGTGGCACAACCACATCTTGAGAATTCCCTGCTAGATGCATCAACCAGACAAAATGTAACACCTCAGCACAGGTTCACTAAAGATCAATGTACTCCACAATTTTTTTGTTTTGAAAAACAGAACAGTCCCGTAATCCAATGGACCCATTCTTAAAAAGAAGGTCAAAATAACACAAAATTTCAAATATAAATATTTTTAAGACACTTTATATAACTATCTCATTGAACCGTTGAAGCACAGCAACTAGCCAATTGATACAACATACATTATGAAACTCATTTAGGTGATGGTCAAAGTTCCAAATAAGTTATAAGACTTTTTTTTTTTTTTTTCATAGTTCCACTCGCTCACAATCCAGATCAAAATAAGTAGAGAAGTAAACCAAAAAAGGGGAAACAAAAACAAAAACAAAAACAATAAAAACAAGGTTGCACACACACAGCTTCTCACTCACATCACACAAATTCAGTTCAAGTTATTTTTTCAATAAAGTAATATCAAGCATGGCACGGCGAATAGGCTTGCGGATCGTGTAGATTATCCATACACAAGCCCTCTCAAACCTCATTATACACAGCTACCGACTTAACAACCGGCTATTAGGCCTCTAAAGCCATAACAGAATAAGAAACATAATCCATTACGAAAGCAAAAACAAGCCACGGCAATTGTAAGCACAGCACACATAAAACGTCGAATCTGTGTGATTACGCCCAAATTGACGCGTGAGAAACGAGAACTCACAACAGGTGAAACAAGCGAGATTTTGTGGTTAGAATCGAACTGAAAACATGAAAAGGATTGACAAAACGTAGTAACTGAATTGAGAGTGAAAGAGAATAAAAGAGGTAAGCGAAAGAAAGGAGGGTGAGAACGAACCAGAGTTGTCCATGACGGATCAGTGGAGACTTGTTCCGATGCAGCGGTGAGTGGAGAAGACAAGAATGGTCGTGTTTTGTTTGAGAGTAGCCGATGTTTTTCCCTTTGTAGGCAATTCAGATATCAGAAGGCAAACAATGTTTATAGCAAGCTGTAACTACTTCAGGTTAACTTCACATTTTTTGTTTATTAATGAAAAAAATGCTCCATTTCACTCACTTCTTATTTTCACTTTATTCTATCTTTTTTTCTTTTTTTCATTACTTTTATCGTCTTTTATTATTCTTTCATCTTTCTTTTCTTCTCTCTTAATTCATCCCATAATACACCTGTAATTTCTCTTCATCAATATCCCTAATCCCTTAAAGATCTAATTACATTAATTTAGATTATTTTAATTAATTGAAATTTTATTAAAGTTATTCAATTATAATTTCAATTTTAAGTAAAAAAATTGTTATAATACATAAAAAACAATATTTCTATTCCTGGTTCTTTAAAAAAAAAGTAATTATTATAATTAAGGGTTAGATTTCAATCTTTTGAATGAAAAAAAATTGTTAATCTCTTAAATAAATTTCGTATTTGAAAGAATTGTTTCTCGTTTTGATTGCTAATCAAAGATTTAAGTGATGATAGTAACCAATATATTTATAAAAAAATGATTATTTAAGAAAACTTAAATATAATATCAACATTGTCAGAAAATTGACTACTTTAAAACATTAATAGTATAATATAATCTAAAAGCTAAATTGTTAATTTTGCCTTATTCTTTAATTGAACCTTTCACGCCCATTTCGTTTCAGTTCACCGTCCTGCCAGATGTTGGTTTGGAAATTTGCGCTTGTGCAACGAAGATGCACTACCTTCACGGCATGTGGACGCATTCTTCTGTAATATCATTCTGATGGAGCTTCGTGCTGCGGAGAGACTGAGACAGGTGCTTCGTTTTCACGTTTTTTTTTTACTTTCTAATTATATAATTGAAAAGATTGCCGGATTCTAAAATTTAAAAGATTTTTATTTTATGTAGTGGACTACATGATAAAATTCAGAATATTAGAAGACTTTTAATGGGATTTGAGAAGTTTAATCAGAATAATAAATTAAAATATCAAATTACAAAATTAAAAATATAAATTATGTTTAAATTGGAGAGAGAGCAATGCCATAAAATTTTCATCCACAAGATATTTTCCGTCTTTTTACGTTTGTTATGGAGGTAAGGTGAAGGAAAAAAGTGTCCAACATGTGACATAATAAAACTATATTGGGCTTCTTAAATGATCAATCAATTTGACTAATACTTTCTTGTTCCACTTAAATAATTTAACAAATTATAACTTATTTCACTACATCCATAAACTAATCTAATTAAAACAAAGATAATTTATGACCTGATAAAAACTTTTCTTTTAATGCTAAAAGAGAGAAATCCCCAATATTTTGAGAAAATTACTACTTTTCTTTACTTGTGAGTACTGCATTTGGCACATGGAACCTACAAGTTAAATTTATTTTAATCTTTCTAATGTTATCTCCATTATTTATCATCTGAATCAAATATTTAAAATTACATCAAATAAATCATAAATTGAAACTACTTCAAACTTGTAAATTAATAATTAAACTGAAACAGAATTTTTTAAAAGTAAACAAATATAAAAGCAAAATGGAATTTTACAGAACGAAAAAAGAAAAAGGTTACTTAACAATTACTTTACTTGGCGAATTTATCTTTTCTTTTTTCAATTATTTCAGGGATCGAAATAAATTAGATGATAATTGATGAAGATTAAAAGGTTTAAAACATACTAATATGACCAATATTTCCATCAAACTCCGCCTACGCCTTGGTTGGCTTCTTCACTAACTTGAATGCGTCAAATATTGATGCCTTTGGTTGAACTATGGAATTCTGCAAGGTGTGCTCTGTATGATGTGAAGACTTCCTTAATATATCAAAAAGCGATACATTTGACTCTTGAGATGCAGAACTAGAGGTAGAATTTTTGTTCTGTGTATTTTTTTGGAACTTGGCAGAAGCCGCTTTTGGTGGTTGACTCTCCCTTGGAATCTGCTAAGTTTGTCAGGAAACAAACACATCTTCCAGATTAGCAAATTTTCTAATAAGCAACCAAAATAATGTCAAACAAATAATTAAAAGTTGCTTGCCTATTATTATATCATCACCAAAATTATCAATGTTATGCTAATAATAATTGCTAAACAAATGCAAAAAAATGTTGCAAAATATTATTTTTCATATGATAATTTCTTAGTATTAGAGTGTTGAGACACCTCAAAAATATTTGGAAGAGTATTTGATGCGCATTATCTAAAAAATATCATAAAATCCATCAGAAATTATTATATTACGAGAAAAAAAAAACAAATTCTAATATAATTAAAGTGTTTTTTTAATAAAAATCTCTCTAAAATCTCAAAATAAAAAAATATCATAAACTAAAAGAAATTTATGCATAAATTAATGTACAAAAGATGTCATCACTTTCTACAAAATTTTACAATAAACTAACAAACTAAATTTAATTTATAGAAAAACTTTTTTTCCTTTGAGATAATTGTAGAAAAGTTCATAAAAACATACTCTTATACTATTTAGTCAAATTTTTAGTAATATAAAAATGAATTTATACGCGTTTTACTCCAACAATTTTTCAAAAACCACAGGTTTATGGCATTCTTGTTTCAGCTAGTTCTTACCGCATCTGAAGAATCCTCTGATATCAAATATGAACTTCTGCTATCGCTGTCATCTCGCCCAAATACAAATGATCGGACCTTGCAAGATCCCTGCTTTCGAGAAGTGGGCATAAAACGATCTGAAGCCCGACCGACAAAAGATGACTGCAATATTTAAAATAATGAAAACGCACTTTTATCATCCATGTATATCGTTAGAAAAGTTCAGAAAAGTATCTAAACATATAGAGTATGAGCCATGGCTTAACTCTTTTTACGGCTTTGAACAGTAAAGGGGCGTTTAATAAGTAAATAACTTCATAATTCTCGTTTAACAGTCTAAATTAACCAACCTTTGATGATATTTGGATGTTCTGTCCACTGGTCGGCATAGCAAAGATGGCTGCAGCACAAATTAATGGCAGAAACCATTAGTATTCTCACGACATAGAAGCATCATTGATATACATTGCATACGTTTGTTCACTGCAATGTGGTGAAAGTGGAATTTGTAAATCTTACAAGTAGTTCTTCCTTTTCTCTTGGTATCGGGCACATTCAATTTCTTTATGAGACTGAAAACACCCCTGCTACTTTCGTCCTCAGCTGGTGAAAAGAATGTACCTTTCGCTTCCTGCTAGTACATTACAAAATTAGATCAATTCCTATTTGATTACATGAGTATATCAGTACACACAGAGATGTTAATGAAATGGATTGAAGTTAAAACAGTGATAGTAAACTTTAGCACAGTTATAAAAGAGACAATAAAGTGCAGTACTCTTTCATTACGTTGCTTAGAAGTGAGAACTCACAATTTTATGATAGAGGCATTGTCTAGCTAGTTTCTCCTCAGTTTCTTCATCGTCAGATGATACATATTTATCATCTTTATCTGAAAACATCTGTGGGATCATCTGCTTCATTTTTTTCAAAGTGGCCTTCAAGGATTCTGCTGGAGCAACATATTCCTCGGCTTCATCATCCTCATCGTCGTCATCACTTTCAATTTCTCTGTTTTCCTCATCTTCAATTAATGGTGTTTCTTTCAATTTTGAACCACAATTAAGTTTCTGGAGTAGATTATCCACTCCAGCTGTATCTTGTTGCTGAAGCCACAGTTGGTGGAGTTGATCACGCTTTTCTTTATCATTTGGCTTTTCATCATATTGAGTTGCAATCATGTCATTAAGTTCCTCAATATCATCATCATTGTCTTCTTCACCTTCATTATCTTGGAACCGCTGTAGATCATGATCACTGTCATCTTCCTCTTCTGCTTCTTCATCAACAAAAGCCCTAACAGGGTCACCATTGGGGGTTAAAGTCAAGTCAACTGATCCATGTACATGTGGATCTACGTTCTCCTTGTCATTGTCCTCCTCATCAGAAGAGCTGGAAAAAGAAAGTTGTCAATTTTTTTCCTTTATTTTAGAACAAAGTGAGGCAAAAGTAACCACTACCCAGTTCTTTAACTTTGCAAAATTTAAAGGTTGTATTTTGCCAAACAAAAGGATCCACATATCATCATTACATATCAATTAGCAGCTTTTATGTCGTGATAAGAGTTTTCAGACACAAAACAACACCGTATTGTTATTTGACTTACCTCTATATGTGTTTTCAAGGTCTTAACAGAAAGTAAAAACCATAGTTAACTAATTATTAAAGAAGAATGCTAGTTTCATAGTATAGTATTGGCAACATAGTCATAGGTGGCAATAAAAGGCAATGAAGTATTGAAAATCCAATGTGATGAATCGTCTCCGTTAGCAAATCTTTTGCAAAAGCACGAAAAACCAAACACTTACACATCATCGTCGGGAGAAGCAGAATCAAGTTTCAAGTTCATTGAAAGCATTGATGGGGCAAAAACTTCTTCCGAAGGATTGTTAGACTTCTCAGCATCTTCTTTAGTGTCACTTCTTTCAGAATCAGAGAAGAGTTCCTGGAAATTGCAGACAGGCAAGCAATTAGTGTACAAAATCGACAGTTAACGGCAAGGATCTTAGCAAACAGACTGATGGAAAACCTGTGTATCACCAATAGGAGCTCGAAGTGCATGTTCAGACTCCGAACACATAGCCTGAAATTCAATAGAGACGTGATTTAGAAATGTTTCAAATATATACACTTAAAAAAAACGTAAATGAAATAATAATAATTTAACAAAAACTTAGTATAGCACATACAAATGCCACACTCCCAAATATTTGATAATACCTAATGGCATTTGATAATCAAAATGAAAGATTATTTCCCAATGAAGTGCATAAATTGACTCACCTTGGGAGAAGGACTGCTTCCAGGGCAAAGATTATTTTTAGCATCGCTAGATTCAACATTTAACACCCCAGAATCACTCTTTGTGGATGCAGGATATGTGGCTGGCATTTCTTCCGGTTCATCCTTTTCTACATAATCAGTTATCTCCTCATCCACCAGGGTATCGCCATCATCTTCAAAAGAAGCACTAGATCTACAAACAAGGTAACGATGAGTGTGTTTTCTAAGGTTAGAAAAGCGTGCTAAGCAAGATCTTTAAGCATAACCACCTACTTCTTTAAAATCTCCAATTTCCTCTGCCGAATCTTATCCAATATCGAAGAAATTGGCTTTTGAACAAGAGGAGCAGGTTTGAAAGCCGCATCTCTAGTTTCTATTAAAATCACAGTGAACTATTAGAATTGGTAGAAATTCGAATCAGCACACTAGATCGAAAAATTGATTACAGCTTAAAATCAATCCGTACCTCGAAGAAGCCTTTGAGACTCGGCTCGAAGATTTTTCATAGTTTCTCGCCTTTCCTGTTAGATCATAAAATCCACAAATCAGCAATTCCGAAACCAAACGCATCAATATTCAAATAAATTTAACAGAATAGGCATATGTGTTATCCACCTTCTCGGCCTTCCTCTTATTGGTGGCAGATTCTTTAGGCTTCTTTTCACTTCCATCACTGCCAACAATTCTCTTCTTCTTTTTATTCTCTGGCAAGTCATCTAAACTATGACGTTTCCTCTCTAACTCATCGCCGGTCTTCAGATCCCTAACCTCTTGACTCTCGCCATCAACCTTTTCGTGTTCCTCAATTACAGAATCGAAATCGAGAACCCGCTTCGCGCCCAAATCATCATCGCTGACGGTTACGCCTCTTGGAGAGTCAGGCTGAGGGCTTGGACTTGGGCTAAGGCTTGGTACCTGAATTTCGTGTTCCGGACCAAATTTTCCGTTTGACACAGTGAAGTGTTCTTCGAACTTTCTGGATTCGTCAAAAACAGTGGGCGAGGGTGCAGGATGAGAAGGTTCGGGAACCCTAGTTGCTTTCTTCAAACGCTTCAGCTTTCGTTCGTGGACGGGAGTTAAAGGCAATAGCTCAAGATCGTCGTCGCTCTCCATGGATGATTCTGATCTGAGTTTGAGGGTTTGGTTGAATCAGGATCTTTGCTTTGAAAACCAGTGCCGCTACACTCTGCAAATAAAGAGGGTTCGTTGCATCATTATACCCTAATGAAATGGCGGGCAAATGCTTTCGAAATTGGGAAAAGGCGCCAAGGGAGATCACCGCTTTGTCACTTTTTTTTTTTTTTTTTTTTTTTTTTTTTTATTAAAAAAAAAAATTAAAATAAATTTTTAGTTTTTTTATTTAATTTTTTTTGTATTTGAGGTTTTAAAAACTTTTCTTTTAAAAATCTTT
>Ga0123340_1001366_pt1 | contig 20079 bp, 10 predicted proteins | sample SirMexnodulemix_FD_89961 | JGI IMG/M metagenome (GOLD analysis project Ga0123340, IMG submission 89961) | Root nodule microbial communities of legume samples collected from Mexico - Siratro Mexico nodule mix | ecosystem: Host-associated > Plants > Roots > Nodule | place: Mexico: Nepantla... | reverse complement strand
TTATTTATATAGTCAAAATTTGATTTTTAAAAAATTAATTTCTTATATTCTACAATAAATATTTATAATATTTTTATATATTTTCAGATTTTTTAATATAAAAAAAGTCATACATAAATTAAAAAAAATTATACTTTAAAACAAAAAAAATGTGAAACTTAAAAAATTAAAGAAAAAACATTCAAAATTTGATTATCAAGAAGTAGAATTCTCATTGAAGATAAACTTCAAAATTGTAAAATTTGAATTGAGAATTATGTTTCTCAATAATAGAATTCTGATCATGGACAATAAATAATGTTACTTTGAGAAATAAAATTGAATAAGTATTATTTGAAAAATTATTTTTTAAAAAGATATTATTGTAGTAAAAATTTCGTTTCATGCTAGGTAAATTTTTTATATCCTTCACGTCTAACTTTGGGTCCTTGACTGCTCTTTGACTTCATGTGAAATAATAAAAAATATATATTTTTTATTAAAGAAACACTATCAGACCTATTAGAAATATTTAAAATTAATTAATTAATTCATTAGTTAATGGAACGTCCTGTTAACAGTGGAGCAGTCGAGTGTCCATATGGTTTCCCTCCACTCCCACTTCCAGCATTGAAACGAAACGAATTTCGATTTTCGAATACTTCTTCCTCTCCCAAAACCCTACCCTACGGCTGCGAACGGTTCGTCTTCTCTGCATTTTTATTTATCGCATGAACTTTTAAGTTTGGAATGAGTGCATTATCTTCTTTTATGTGTATTTCACAACTTAATTTTGCAAAATGCTGGTAACATGCATGGTGTTATTCTTCTGTAGTGCGTTTTGGGTCACATTCTTAATATTTTTTTTAGTTAAGAAATGGGTTTCTAGAGCCTAAGTGTCTATGTTTTAGCATATTACTGATTACCTCTCAAAGGAGTTCAAGCGGCTTGTTTTTCAGTGTGGTGAATCAATATTTTATTTTGGTCTATGGTGTCTTAAGGTTTCTCTCTAGTAAAATTTGATTTAGGACTTGGGTTAATATATTAATTATTTGTGCTCAAATCCTTGGCTGTGGTGAATCAAGGTTTGAACCCTCTCTGAGTGAGGTGTCCGCGAGCAGTATTTGATTGTGCCTGGAATAAGATTGTTTCTGAAGAGAATACCCCTAACGAAATAGAAAAGGTGTTGATTGCTTGGAGGGAGGGAAAACAAAGGTGCCAAATACAATTGGGTTTATTTCCCTACTTTTAGTGTAAAACGAAAGTGGTGAATTGATTTGTGTGAAACAGTTTGTTTATTAGTACCTTTACTTATATGTTATGTACATGTATAATCTTCAAATAATATCTCATTAAATATGAAACTTATGCAGTTGGACATTTTGTTTTTAATTATGCTTCTACTTTGCCAGCTCATGTTTTCTTGTGGAACTAGTAGTTTGGTAATCTTCATCTTCTTTTCAGTATTTAAAACTTCAGAATAATATATTATCTTTGTTTCTTTGCTTTATCTTGGTACATTGTCAAAATGGTTATTCACTACAAATGATTTGTTTCCCATTTGCACAATTGGTTCATATTGACATGATTATGATGCCCTACTTTGGATTTCTTAATGGAAATTTATAAAGAAAGTACTGTCAGTAACTAATATTAAATTCATTTCCTTTTCTGACATAGTTTGGTAGTAAAATTACTGTTGCTTTACCAATCAGTGATTTAAGGCTGATAATAAAAAGCACAAGACTGTGGTCATCAGTCAATACTAAACATAGAAGTAGCCGAAACAAATTTGAGCAATTTGTTCTTGTCTTTAGTGAAATACTTCATCTGTATATGCTACCACTCAGAGACCAGATAATGGTGTGTTTGGCTTAGTTTTCTACAATGGGTTGCTCTAGAGAACTATCATGCATTGTCTCATGGTGTCATACTAACATTAGACTTACTAAAAGGCAGAAAAGTTGAAATGATATTTCTGATAATTGTACGACTGGAACACCTCATTGTAGAATCTCAGGAAATCCTTACCTTGTAATAGAGTATATTGGTACTTCATATTTTAACATGGTCTATTCGTTTTGTGATTGATGATTTTCAGTGTCATTTGTAGCCAAGGAAAGAATGACAGAGGTAATTCCTGGAACTGAAGAGGCTGCTGAACCTCCAGCATCACCTCTAGCATCTCCTGATGTGCCACATAATCTGGAAACAGAACAATTGACTCCTACAAAGTATTCTATTATCAGTAGGAATGGGGTTGGGACCACAGGAAAACACATATCTTTACTTGTGAATCACTTCAAAGTTTCTGTTAATGCTCCAGAGACAGTGTTTTTCCAGTATAACGTATGTTCTGTTTTTCTGCATCTGCACTTTCCTTGTATCTTATTTTAGACTTTAGCTTATTGAAGCATTTCCAGGTTGCTATTACTTTAGAAGATAAGCGAGCGGTTGAAAGCAAAGGCATTGGGAGAAAAGTGATTGATAGGCTTTACAAAGTATACTCTTCTGAACTTGGTGGCAAAATGTTTGCTTATGATGGAGGGAAAACTTTGTACACAGCGGGTCCCCTGCCACTAAATAACTATAAGTTCAAAGTGTTTTTGGAAGAATCATTTAGAAAACAGTATGCCTTTTGTATGACTATTTTATTTATTTGTACCATGTTTTATCCCCTTTAAGCTTATACTGTTCCAACTCTAGCAGTAGTGCTGGTGCTGATGGAAGTCTTCGTGAGGAAACTAAAAGGTCAAAACATTCTTTTCAGTCAAAGACATTCATGGTGGAGATAAATTTTGCTGCTAAAATACCCATGCAGTCCATTGGTTTTGCTCTCAAAGAGGTTGACTCAGATGCCAATTCTCAGGATGCGTTGAGAGTGCTTGATACTGTACTGAGGCAGCGTGCAGCTGACTGGTACCTAAACATCTTCTGAAGTTAAAATTCAAAGGAATTTAAATTTTAATCATAACCTCTTTGATCTAACTTAGTTGAACCATTTTCTTTTGAATGTGAAGTGGGTGTCTTTTGGTAAGGCAGTCTTTTTTTAGTGATGATCCAAGAAAGTTCACTGATGTTGGGGCCGGTATAACAGCAGTCTCAGGGTTTCATTCGAGTTTTCGTCCCACACAGCGAGGATTGACTCTCAATATGGGTAGAATGATTTTTATACATATCTTGGAATGTTATTTTTGTATTCTTTTAATCCTTAACACTTTATTTTTTCTAGATGTGTCAACAACTGTGATCATAAAACCTGGTCCTGTAATTGATTTTCTGTTATCAAATCAGCAAGTGATGAACCCCTGTTATATTGACTGGGAAAAGGTGATGAATTTGTCCATGCAGTTCATGAATCAAAATTAGCAATTACCTAATAATATTTAATTCTTGATAATTTGTAGGCCAAAAAGGTGCTTAAAAATTTAAGGGTGCAAGCAACTCATCGAAACTTGGAATTTAAAATTTCTGGCTTGAGTGAGAAAACATGCATTCAGCAACTGTAAGTGTCTAGTATATTTACATGAAACAAGAAAAAAGGGGAAACAAAATCTTAGGGTTCTATTGAACCAAAAAACCTGAAGTCTGATTTTTTCTACAGTTTTAGTATGAAGGTTAAAAATGACAACGACAATAATGAAGGACAGACAGTGGAGATTACTGTATATGAATATTTTGCCAAACATTATGGCATTGATCTGACCTCATCTGCTTATTTTCCATGTCTTGATGTTGGAACACCAAAACGGCCCAACTATCTTCCTTTGGAGGTTGGTTTATTGTGGCTAAACCTTGTTGTTTTTAGTTTTGCTTCAAAAGTCTATCCCTTTGGACAAATTATATCTGACTATTGTTTTCTTCTCTTTTTGTTTACTTTTGGTGGAGTAGCTATGTTCACTTGTGTCCCTCCAGCGGTATAAAAAGGCACTCTCTCCAGTGCAAAGAGCATCTTTAGTTGAGAAATCACGCCAAAAGCCTCAAGATAGAATCAAAATTCTGAAAGATGTAAGTTTGTAATTATTGGTATGTTGTTCCATTTTATTATTAATATGTTAAACTCATCAAAATATGTAGGCTGTAGGAAACTATTGCTACGATGATGATCCTATTCTTGCTGCATGTGGCATTTCTGTTGACAAACAATTTGCTCTTGTTGAAGGTCGTGTTCTTGAGGCACCAAAGGTACAGTGGTTGAATATATATTTCACATTTTTTTGTGCACATGATATATAAAGTTGACGAGAGAGATGAAAGGGAAAATGGCTTAAAAGAAGTGATTTTCTTATATATATCCATTTGTTGTTAATTTAGTGTCTCCTGGTGAAGTAGTCAGCTAGTTAGTTTAAGAAATAAGGCATGTTGCCTTGAAATAAGGGGTTGACAGGGAGTGATTTCTAGTCTTTTGGTAAAATATAATTGGGACTTGGGACAGGCCTGGATAACTTGAATATTCACGGATTCTTTGTACAGATACTCTCAATCCATAAAGAAATTCTATTTTCTTTCATTTTTCATCCATTTTCTGTCATTTCGTTCAATTATTTGAGAGTTAAATGTTCATTGATACAATTATATTTGAGACACAGTTGAAGGTTGGTAAGAATGATGTTTGCATCCCATGTAATGGAAGGTGGAATTTTAATAAAAAGGTATTGTGTTATTCTTCACATTCAGAAAGTGTTATTTTTTAGAGTTTATCTAAGATATGGCTGACTAATTCAGAAAAGATGATGGTATATTTCCTTTTCATAGACACTACTACAACCATCGCATATTGATTATTGGGCTGTTGTCAACTTTTCTGCAAAATGTGACACTAGTTACATATCAAGGGAGCTGATCAGATGTGGAATGAGCAAGGGCATTGTATGTCTCTGGGCATTATATTCTAATATCTATGCTATATTTATCTTTTTTCCTGTTTTTAGTTTGATTAATTATTTCAAATGTACTTAAATATTTGTGTAGAACATTGAACGGCCACATTCTCTGATAGAGGAGGAACCACAGTTGAGAAAATCTAGCCCTGTTGCAAGGGTTGAAAGAATGTTTGACCTGCTGGCATCAAAACTAAATAGAGAACCAAATTTGATTCTGTGTGTCTTGCCAAAGAGCAAAAATTGTGATATATATGGTATATCTTTAGGCAAATGATTCTAGAGTTTCCTTTACATCAAATATTTGTTATTCATCTTATGATTGTTTATCAACTTTAGGGCCATGGAAAAAGAAGTGTCTGAGTGAAATTGGTGTTGTCACACAGTGCATTTCCCCTGTCAAGATCACTGATCAATACCTTAATAATGTACTTCTTAAAATCAATTCTAAGGTAACCAAGTACTTCATGATTGATATTTGTACAAAATAACTCAACTTATTTTGGTAACTTTATGTACAGTTTAACTAATTTTTTTATGACTTAAATATAGCTTGGAGGAATAAATTCTGTGTTGGCAATGGAGCATTCTTGCCGTCTTCCCCATATTGAAGACATCCCAACAATGATTTTCGGGATGGATGTCTCTCACAGCGGTCAATTAGATATTCCATCAATTGCAGCTGTAAGTCTAGTTTGGTTTGAGTGTTTTCTTCTATCTTTGTTTTTACAAAAAGTTTCTTGTACCTTTGTATTTGCATTTTTTGTTGTCTCCGCAGCATATTAATCTGGTGCATATTGTTGAATTGTAGGTTGTTGGATCTCGAAGTTGGCCACTGATTTCAAGGTATAAAGCTTCTGTGAGAATGCAGGCATCTAAGAAGGAGATGATTGATGCTCTATACAAGCCATTGGAAAATGGGGGTGACGATGGTATTATCAGGTTAGAGTAAAAATTATATTGAACTACTGTTTTATATTTTATAAGGAAAATCTACATATCATGAATTCCATCTCATTTTGAGGTAGCCTGATAGGATGCTAAGTATTAATTTTGTAAAAGAAAAAGATAATGGATTAGTTTTAGTTAAAAAAAAAGTGATACTGGTATAAAATAGTTTAGTGATTATCTTTTAGATATTGTGAAAGAATGGAAGTTAGTTAATTTTTTTTCACCATTAGAATTATTTTTGAAAATGAAACAATTGATTTTATGAGAAGCTGTTTTAAATAGCTTCTGATTGTGACCAGTTTGCTCAAGATTAAAAAAAAAAATAAGTGGTAAAACAATAATTTAGTGATTATTTTTTAGAGATCTTAGAAAGAACAAAAACTAATTCATGTTTGTTTTTACAAGAAGAAAAATAATTTTTTTTAAGTAATTAATCTTATGAGAAATTGTTTTAAAAAGCTTCCTTCTGATTATAATAAGATTTCTGGTTGTTTTCACCCTTTGATTATTTTCAAAATCTGTAATAGGCAATTTTTTAAAACCATGTGATTCTTATTACAATATCATTCAATGAAATTTGAAGGAGAAAGGAAGGTTTTATTAGTACTGAAATATTCAATAAAGTACATATTTAGATACTATGACAAAGTGCTATGCAAGTTAAGGCTATTGAGTTGACATTGTACTTGACGCTTAATTTCGGATTGAGAAACGAAGTCATTTGGGGTTTAAAGAAATCATCTAGACTCACCAACTCGGTTGCATACTCACGAGTTTGACCGAGTTCACAACGATTCTACCAAGTTTGTTCCAAAAACGAGTTTGTTTCTGAATCAACCCGTCCAGGATAAGTGGAAACATAAACTCAAAGGAGTTATTGAGTTAACTCGCAAGTTTGATAACCATGCAATTGACATTCAGTTTTTGAAGCAAGGATTGGATCTACAAAATATTTTAGGCTATCATGGCAATACTTTGATATTCTACCACGGCAGTTGGCCAACAACCAAGGATTGCTTCTTGGTCCACCTAGTGATAATATTGGGTCCAAAGAAAATACAAGCATTAAAAGTAGACCTTTGGTATTTGACACTTTAGCTGAGTAGAAGATCACAAATATTTTTATTGTGAGAAGAGGAGGGAGTTGTTAGAGAAATGTTTAATCTCAATGCGCATAAAATAATCAAGATCGCCAAGCTGTTAGAGCGAAACACAGATTGAAGCCTAGAGACGACAAATGGTCGTAGATTTAGGCATGAACTTGTCTAGAGGATCACAAATATTTTTATGGTGAGAAGAGGAGGGAGTTCTTAGAGAGATGTTTAATCTCAATGCCCATAAAATAATCAAAATCACCAAGCTCTTAGAGGGAAACAAAGATTGAAGCCTAGAGCTGACAAATTGTCATTGATTTAGGGATTGTAAAATAATATCAACATGGATGAGAACATAAAGAGAGCCAACACTAGTTTTGAGAACCATGACTGATGAATCAAACTTATTTGAATAAATCCTAACACTAAGTTTTTACTGAGCCTTTCATACTAGGCCTGAGGAGCCTCTTTCAATCCATAAATAGACTCTAAAGTTTTAAACAAGAGAGGAATATTCTGTTTATTTGGTGTTGAGTTGTGTTGCTTAGGATCAAAACCCGTAAAAGGAGCTTCCAAGCTATCGATATCTATTACTATCTAGTACTCAAGGTGACATGAAATAGAAAGAAAGATTTTTAATATGAAATATCATGAAGTACATATTTATAGAGATGACATGACAGTTAGCAAAACACTTGTAACAAACCCAAATACTATTATGGAAATTAGGATCACCTACATTAGAGACTATTGTAGTAATGTGGACTACACTAACAATTCTTGAGTGAAAAAAGCTACACAAATTGGATTTATAATCAAATTTTTTATTCTTTTTAGCTTTTTGATTGTTTTAAAGTTGTAACAGACACAAAAGACAAAATAAATGATTTTTTAAGAGTGATTATTTAGTGAAGGAAACTTAAACAAATGGGCCTTATATTCTCTAGATGGGCCAGTGGAGGAACAATGTAGTTATCGGACTGTCCAACAATACTCATGTATATGAGGATATATTCTAGAATTTAGAAAAATGACTTAGAAGGTAGAGATGCTATTGAGCTGGTTTAAGTTTGTTGACATAGTGGAATGATTCTTGGGAGGTTGGGGATTAGCTATTTGTGTGAGAAAGAGCGCAGTCATCTATGTATCGAACATTCCGGATGATACTTTCTGGAAGATAAGAGATATGGAAAGAAATTAAGGAGGCGCAATAAGAAATTGTCCTATATACATTGTGGATAATTCTTTGTTATACTGTGTTAATGTAACAATTATGACTTATAAATGTTGTTTATGCTTCATGATTTTTTGTACAAGATTTAGTATGTTCATATTGTTATATTATATCTATTTATCATGGCTCGAACATCAACCTCTTTGCAATAATTAAAATATTTTCTTACAGGGAATTGCTTCTAGATTTCTATGAATCAAGTAACCGCAAGCCAACGCAATTTATAGTCTTCAGGTGTCATTCTATCACTACTATATTTGATAGATAATCCAGTCATATATGTTCTTTTGGTGAACTTGTTTGTGGATCAAATGTTATAAATTAGAAGAGGTTGATGTTGCATATTATAGCATCTAAAATTTATTAATCAATTTAGACCACTAGCATTGTTGAATTCGATTATGTGATGGATATTTTTGAATAATTATTCTCGTTTTAATGTCTTGTCATTCCACTATTTGGTTATGTATCCCTACCATTATTATTGGTTGTATGGGATTGCATTGTTCAGATACTTCATTCGATTTTTTTTCATCTTTTTCTAAAGTAATTCCTTGTGTGATCAAAAGTACTTTATATGTTTCGTATTAGCCATGTCATATGTTTTTTATTTGGTACAATGGCAAGATAGAACAGGCATGCCAGTAGGAATTGGAAGACTTAAAGAATTGGAGGAAACTTGTTAGACATGTTTTTTGGTCCTATGCACAATTTCAAAGAGTGTTTTTAGGCAATTAATGGCAAATGATGTGGAAGGAGTACAAATTAAGTTAGGAAATTTTAGAAGTGCATTCATACTTTTGAGAAGGATTTGGTGTACCTTTTCAATTAGGAGACATTTGGGTTCATGTATGTTTAGCTCTGTTAAATTGACAAGCATGAGGAATTTATTTGAAAAATTATGTACAGGTTTTGATGAGTGGTCTACTTAAATTTTATGAAATAAAGACTGACTCTTGGTGATCTCAATTTCCTTTATCACTTGTTAAATATCTGAACTGTGTTTTCATGTTCAGGGATGGAGTTAGTGAATCACAATTTGAACAAGTTTTGACTGTCGAGCTTAACCAGATAATCAAGGTTAACAGAAGCGACTCTTTCCTTGTTCAGTTTGATAATGTGCTTAACTGCTGGAATCTTACGTACACATTGTTCTGAGTGCGTGCTATGATTACACATTTCTCTCTTTAAAGAAAATGGGAAAAAGTTAATATTTTCTACAAGACCTCTTATTTTTTTTGTTCACAACTTTAGTAAGTTTTGGAAAAAATATCAAGAAAAAAGCTACTTGAAACATGCAGCCAATTAAACGATACGCCTTTATTGATGCTTCCTGAGTATAGGATCACGAGAAACTATTCTAATTTCAGGCCTATCAACGTCTTGGTGAGGAGGATGTTCCCAAGTTCACCGTGATAGTGGCACAGAAAAATCATCATACTAGGCTGTTTCAGGCTAATGGTCCTGAAAATGTTCCTCCTGGTATGCTACTTGTTTTGTTTACTTGCATACAGGTAATGCACAAGATCATTGTAATATAAATTTTCCTCTTCAGGGACTGTTGTGGACACAACAATCACGCATCCAAGAAATTATGATTTTTACATGTGTGCACATGCGGGGTTGATGGTATTTTTACATTTCTGGCTTCTGCATTTTTTTTTTTGTTTTCATTTATACTTATTTTACAAGCGTTGTAGTTGCATGTGGTTTTAGAGAAATATTTATACTTTTTTGTTTTCTCACCATATAAATAGGGAACATCTAGGCCTGTACATTATCATGTGCTACTCGATGAGATTGGTTTCTCGACAGATGGCTTACAAAATTTGATCCATTCGCTGTCCTATGTGTATGCATTCTACCTTTTGTTTATACGTACTTTGATGTACCTCTTAATTATCCTACTTAGTTGCTTGTTTATACTTATTTCAGGAATCAAAGAAGCACAACTGCAACCTCAGTTGGTAATTTCATCTATCCCTCTGAAAGATATCTATCAGAATAATCTTTTTCGTCAGAAAAGTGATTAATTTGTTTATAATAATTTATCCTCATTTTTTATTCTTCAGTGGCACCAATATGCTATGCTCACCATGCTGCAGCTCAGATGGGACAATTTTTGAATCTTAATGATTTATCGGAAACGGGCTTAAGTTCTGCTGCAGAGGAAAACACCCCAATCCTAGAGCTTCCAAGATTGCATAAGAATATCAGGAGTTCCATGTTCTTCTGCTGAGGTGATAAAATCAAAGTATAAACGTACATTTAGTATACCTAGAGAAGAGATATGAAACGAAGCCAAATTTTGTTGTTTGGTGGGAAATGGATTCTAGACAGTCATTGGTACTTGGATCATGGCAATTGAGTAGCATTACAATTCTCTAGCTTTCTTTGCGTACAATTCTCTAGTGCTACTTCTGTTTAAGAATTTCTTATGGTTTTTAAAAATTACTGACTCAAGAATTAAAACTGCGATTGTCCCAAATAGAAAAGTAAACCTTGACTTTGAATTGTAGCTCATTGAAATGTAAAATCATGGCGAATCAAAGTAACTTCATTATAAAAGCAGTAAAGAAGGTAAAAAGTCATGGAAAAGGGATGCATCTCGTCCGCTGCTCCGTTGGCCTTCCTCCAAAAATCTAAGTGAAAATAAAATATTAATCAATTCAGTTAAAATTTAAAACCATCAAACCCCACACATTGTCAATAACTCAGTGCTAGTTCTTGATATTAGCTAAAATATATTGGTCTTAAACGTAGATTATGAACAAGCGGTAAAAAAGAGAGGCAGAGAAGATACCAAATCATCATCATCTACGAAGTAAGGATGCTTTAGAGCAGCTGTAGCAGAAATCCTTTTATTTGGGTCCATGCAAAGCATTCTCTGCAAAAAGAGAAACATGGCATCAGAAATTATTTCTGAAAAATTAATTTTACAGAAGTTAACAATAAGACCTCATGACCTTTTACGTATGTAGAACCCAAATTAAGTATCCCTTCTTTCAAAGAGTAAATTTTATTAACCAATATTGCACAATTTGAAGTAACCTACGCTCTACACACTTGAATTCATAAAATAACACATCTCCAAATTGCTTCTTTAAGGACTGAAATTACAGAAATTTATTTATTGTTGGTAGAAACTGCGGTAGAGTTTTTCATTCAGAATGTCCGTTGCTGGGCTAATTACTGCTCACCACACAACCAAAACAAAACTGTGGAGTAAAAACTTACTGATAGAAGATTCATGCCATTTGGTTCCAGATGAGGAACAAATCTTTGCAGGCCCTGCATAGCAGTAGAGAAGCACATAAATATGTTGTAACTTTTAAAGATTCTATGAAAATAAGACAACTAGCCAAATAGCAATTGAGAAATGAGAATTTAGTACCAATGGAGTAAAATTCTCGTAGCGATGAACGGTAGGAATTAATTCGGAGATCCCTGGCCATGTTTCCTCTGTGGGGGTACCTAACACTCTTCACAGAGAAAATTCTTTCTTGCTTCAATTACAAACAAGAATTGCGTGCAAAAGTCAAATGAATATTTTATGTGTGGCACATCATACCTGAAAATTGCCTCCAACTCATCCCGGCATTTAGGAGTTTGGAACAAAGGTTCTCCAATTAGCATCTCAGCAAATATACAGCCAGCAGACCACAAATCAATTGAAGCTGAATATTGATAGCCGTCACACAAGACTTCAGGTGCCCTGTACCAGGAAGTTCCTAACTGACTAGTGTATTAGTGAGGTGTCCACTATGTAATAAGACTTTTATTTCTATACCAAAACTAAAACTATACCTAATCATGTGGAACATCATTATTTGGTAATAAAGCTTTTATAGCAAACAAATATCTACTAACCAGTCATAGTCAATTATACCTTCTCAGAATACACTACGTCATTTCTGAACTCTCTAGCCAAACCAAAATCCGCCAGTTTGATCAACATTGTAGGTAGATCAATCAGCACATTCCGTGGTTTCAAATCTCTATGCAGAACCTTACGCGAATGGCAGAACTCCACAGCAGAGAGTATCTGGTACATGAAACTCTGCAAGCAAAAGAAATTTATTCACAGTTACAGGACTTTTAGAATTTGAGATTCATCTACCTCAATCTTAAAAGTATTTATAGATAAGGTGATCTTTTATATACATACATATACATAGACTGATAGATATAGATATACACAATCATTAGTGAGAATGTATGTTTAATCCGACAATGATAACAGTGAGAGTTCATTTTTACTTAGGTCAAATCTTATTTTACAAAAGGATAAACATCCAAGTATTAATATTCTATAAAAAAAATTCTGAAAATGTAATTTTGTTTAATAGTCTCCTGCATACTTATATAATTGTTTTCCACAAACTTGAATATTTACTATAGTTTTATTTTCTAGACTTAATCTCGTACTGTTTATCTTAATTTCTAATTTTAATAATCTATTATTATTTTAGTATCTACACTTAACTATTTATTATTATTATTATTATTATTATTATTATTATGATCATCATCTTAATTCTTAAATTCAATTAATAGTTAAGTTTAGAAAGTAACATCATATGAGTTCAGAGACTAAATGAATATGAAATAGTTAATTTTAGTAACAAAAAATAATAATAATAAATGTCGTTTAATTTACTAACAACAAAACTAAATTAATATACAAACTAAACTTTTTTGAGATTTTTATGAATTTTAATAATTTTAGAACTTAAACGACAGTTTATTTATTTATCCTTCTTAACAGTGATAAATGTCAGGTTATTATTTCTTAGTAAAATTGATGTTTTAACACAAGATCACAATTTAATTAAAAGTGATGTTGAAAAAATTTAGGCTAGATCTTATTACAATATGCCTTTTCTTGAAATATCCAAACATAAATCACTCTATTAAAATCAACTCTAACTAAAATCGATCTAAATTTAGCTTTGCTTTCAGAATTCACATTTAATGCAAAATTTCTTTAAACACAAAAGATCCTTTAAAGATCCACATCCAACAATTCCTAATGCATTTCCGAACAGATTAATAATCAATTTCATAATAAAACACCAGCAAAAGCACTCTCTCATCTTCTAAGTACCTTTATAGTCACGGCATCCTTGGAAAGACGATTGTTCATCATGTATTCTTGAAGGTCGCAGTCGAGATGCTCGAAGGTAAGATTCACATATCTGTAATTCGTGAATCCGACTTTAAGCAACCTGACAATGTTGTCATGGTGGAGTTCTTTGAGGAACGACACTTCACGGATGATCGAAGAAGGAACGCCCTGGCTCACTCCGAGTATTCTGATCTGTTTCGTGGCGACGACTGTGCCGGTTTTAGGATCGCGGCACCGGAACACTCGCCCGTAGCCACCTTCCGCCACCATGCTTATTATCTCCAACTCCGGATCCTCCTCCTCCTCCTCTCTGCGCTCCTCTCTGCGCTCCTCTCTGCCACCACGTTTACAGATGCTGCACACTGCCAAACGCCCCAACCTACTCCACCACAAATATGACCATTAATCACTCAGATGTAATTGGAAGAGCAAGAAAAAACACAGAAAAACGATAAACATCAATCAGGTTATTGAATCCAAAAATCATTGTTCTTGGAGTTACGATGAGTGATGATAATTACAGAGAATCGAAGGAGCCGATCCAGTCGTTTTCTTCAGTCATCTTTCTGAGAGAGGGTTTGAAGCAACTGTAACAGAATTTGAATCAAACTTGAAAAGAAATCACTGATCACTGAACCACTCGACTTTTATACGTTTCTTTGAGATAGAATTTCCCGCGGAAAAGAATAACAAACTTTTCGGTAACCGGTGGAGATCTGCCACGTGGCAGATTTATCTTTAGCTTTCTTGCTGTTGTTAGGTAACTGTTACTTAACCGAGCAAAATATTACACAGGTATATTTGATTTACTCATCATCTAATTATTTTTTTAATTAGTTAACTAATTGGTGCTTTATTTGTTTAATGTTAATTATGTAATGTTATAATCTAATCAGTATTTGAAATTTACATTTACAGTTAAATATATATTGAGGTTAAATAAATATTCAGTTGAGCGGTTAAATAGGTGGTCATGATCTTCTTAATTATTTTCCTGTACTGATTCTTGAACCTTTTTTTTTCTTTATTTTAATAGTTATTTCTATCAAGAAATGACATACTAATAAAGATATTGCTCTTCATTTAATCAGTTTTACTTGGTCTTTTATTTGTTTATATTCGTTTTATTAAAAAAAAATCTTTAGAGTAATCAAAGAAAAAAAACTATTTATTTTGATAAAATAATTTCAATCCTTTATGTCTTGAAAACAAAAGAAGTTTAGAGAAAACTTTTTTTTATCCACAAAAAGAAAATAATAAAATTAATATAGAAAGAAGAAAGCTAAACTCACACAATCTAGTAAAAAATTTTTTAGTTTAAATTATTCATTTTCCTTTTATTTGACTAAATATTACCATTTAATATTTCTATTGAAAATAACTTTTGTTCTGATATTATATGTACTAGTTTCAGATTTTTTTTGTTCCTAAAGATTTAGTCACCAAAGAATGGAAAAAAATTAAACACGGTATGTGTAAAGATTAAAATAACATTTAGGGACCAAAATTTAAGGTCATACAATCATAAAAACTAATTAATTAATTAATCCTATTTTGGAAGTTTGTACTTTTTCAAATTTAAATATCTTTTAAAAACTTATTATATACATAAAAATCCAAATTATATATTAAATATAACAATAAGAGTAACAAAATATCCACTCATGTATTATACTTAATGTGGGATCATCCATATCTTCATGAATTCTGAACAACAAAGTTCTTCATATTCACCATTTAACTATAACCACGGTCCATATTTACAAGATAGTGTACACTGGGCAAAACTTCCTAGTCACGAATAGAATAAACTATGAACACACAAATTTATGGAACCCGTAGCAAATTTACAAGTGAAAGGGAGACCTCAGAAAAATGAAATGAAATAATTTGGAATCAAAGTGGCAACCATTCACAAATAATGTCTACAAGCTTTGATCATATTTAACAGTGAAGGTTGCAGTTGTGCTAGTACTTGCAGCATATGACATGGTGTTACCCTGGCTATCTGAAGCAGAGGATGCATTGCAGGAAGATGAACCCTTGGTATCATTATCAACACCATTTTTATCTGCTCTGATTTTGAGGTCCATAAAATCTGAAATCAACCCTGGTTTTGTTATCTTACTTTCATCAATGTCCATTTCTCCGGTGAGCATCTTGACCACAGAAGACATTGGTGGCCGGAGTTTGGACGTGTCCTGAGTGCAGAGAAGTCCAACTTTCAGAAATGTACAGGCCTCCTCGGCGTCAAAATGCCCGTCTAAGGATGCATCTACAAGCCCTACCAGTTCCTTTCGCTGATAAAGTTCCCATGTCTGAAAGGATAGAAATGTTAATCGTGTGTAAGTTAGAGTCCCACATTGTATAAAAATGAATAAGATGAACAATATATAAGAAGAAAAAACCTATAAAGTTATTGTCTTTAAGATTTTCGAAACAACCCAACAAGAAGAAGCTCAAATTAAGAGCTGGTAGAAACTATCTTAATGTCATAGAATATGAGTACTGTTATGTACAATGAAATGCTCAAGTTTGAAAGGCAGAGAAAAATATGTGATGTTTCAGATTTCAAACAACAGAGATTCTTTCAGATATGATACAGTCTTTTTATACTAGTATCAGAATTGTTTGTTGGGTTTACCATATATAATTTTGGACTAGAAGTAGACTCTCGCAACATAGGGTTCAATGTTCCCTGTTTAAAGCATAACTCTAAAATTTCAATGTTCTTCATGCAGAAGGAACGAAAGAAATTTGAATGTTGAGGTTTCCAATCAGGTATACCTTATAGTGGGGATTATAACTTCATAATCAATCACAATGGCATGGAGCTTGGATGGAAAACTAAAGTAGAAAGAAGAGAAAGTGAAGTTCTATAACAAAAAAAATAGTGCAGACTAGAACTTGGACCTATTTGGAGGAGTTTCTTCATAAGCACTTCTCACTTCTAGGGGAGAAAAATAAGAAAAAACTTAGCTTCTCTATAAATTCCATTTAGCCTCTTGCATAAGCTAATTTTAGCTAGTGAAAAATCCAAACAAACCCTTTGTTAACTGAAAAGAAAAAGTAACTCGGAAGAGGCTCCATATTTATTGATCAAGGCTTGCAATCATTCTGTTGTTTAAACTCACCATCTTGTCTACAATTTCTATACATGCAGGAAACAAGTTTCATAGGTGAAAAGTAATTAAAATCCACAAAAGTTGAGTTTGTTAGACACAATATCTTGTAGTATGAACTAGCCATCACTGACGAGGTTGCAAATATGGCAACCTCCAAAGAAGACACAATTAAACTTTTCCAACATTTTCCATACAACTTAAAGCATCCAATAAAAGGTTATGTTATCACATACTTGACAGTGAAAATAACTTAATGTATTATATCTGAAGAATTTGCTCTATGTATTTGTAAACAGGAAAGGTACAGCAATATAACTAAGAAAATAGAAATGACATACTGTTTCTAAAAGAAACTGCTCTCCTATCGGTAATCGTGTATTAGTGTGACATCTTCCACTCACTATCTCCACAAGGAGTACACCAAAGCTGTAAATATCTGCTTTACGTGTCAGGTGCCCCCTTAATGCATACTCTGGTGCCAAATAACCTCTGAAATAAAATATGCAGCATTAAGTTCCTGACGTAAATAATTGGCAAGTAAAGGAAGTCAATAACATTAACAGGACGAGAGAAGCTTTCCTCTTTATCATGTGAGAAGTGAAAGGTTATGAATGAATACAAGGGACATAATATACAATTAATCTCTAGATCCAACAAATTTTGCTGTGATAGATTTTGTAAACTTTAATACCATCTTAAAAGGTGAATTTTAATATAGTATTATTTCACAATATCTCTAGTTAAAGTGGGATTTCCAACACAAAAAGAGTTTTGCTCCAACAATTTTATTAACCAATTTATGTATATTTCAATGAATCCCTTATCTCTATCAAGGACTTCAATGATCTCAGTTGTGTAGTGGTTGATGATGAATTTACAACAAGCAAGATTTCGTGTGCGCTGCATTTAATGGACTACAATTCTTGCACAGCAATGCCTCAACCAAAGGAATCCCATGTCAGGATTAAAGCAAAACACTAACAGATAATCTAAAGTAAATTGAATACAAATTTCAAAGTCACCAATTTACAACAAAATAAATTTATACAAAATATTGAATAGAATCAATGAAGTCAATTACATTCTAATATTCTCAAATGTTTCAGTATTATGGTATATAATTCTAACCATTCAACATATTATAATAGCTTTCGGTTCCATGTAAAACATGTAGATAATTAGTTTAAAACTGGGACATTGAAGGGATAAAGTCTTTTTTTGGCGAAGGAAAAAGAAAAAAAAAAAGTTTCCAATTTATGCACAGGATGTTTATTAAAATACTCACATTGTTCCTGCCACACGAGTGCTGACATGAGTCATGTATGATGGAATAAGCTTTGCAAGACCAAAATCTGAAATCTTAGGTGTAAGATTTTTGTCAAGGAGAATATTGCTTGCTTTTATATCCCTATGAACAATATGTGGTCTTACTTCTTCATGTAGATAAGAGAGCCCACGTGCAATCCCAATGCAAATCCTAGATCGTGCTTTCCAATAAAAAATGATGTTACTGTGACCTGAACCTGCAAGTGAAGAGAAAATAACTTATTCAGAAAGCATTAGGTAAGGAAATTAAATTAATATAACAACTCCATGATATTCTAAATGATACAATAGTTCCTGTTCTCAAATTTTATCAGAAAACTTTACCACAAAATTACAAAGCATTTACCTAAAAGGGTTTGAGCAAGGCTATTGTTCTCAAGAAAATTGTAGACTAATATTCTGTTATTCCCTTCCACACAACAACCATATAGCTTAACCAAATTTTCATGCTCTATTTCTGAGATCACATTAATCTCTGTCATAAATTCTTTCACCCCTTGAGTTGATTCTGCTGAAAGAACTTTTATAGCAGCTAGATTCCCATCTTTTAGTAATCCCTGATCATCCACCATAATATTGTTAAGTTTTCACTGATAATTAAAGGAAGAGAAATATAATGATCAATCAAATGGATATGATGATGCAAGCCATATTCAGAAGTTACTTAATTACCTTATAAACAGAACCAAAGCCACCCTGCCCAATTTTATTGGCCTGACTGAAATTGTCAGACGCAACTTTTAGTTCTTTGTAGGTAAAGATTCTTACATTTTGAATGCCTGAGAGTTCTGTTCACAAACATATTCAGTCAAAATCAAACACTGTAAGTAGATTTTTTTATGCATTTTATCATAGGTATCTTGATTCTACAACAATATTCTTAGATTAATGTAACATTGTTAAATTACCTTCATCAATATCTGGATCGTGTTTTGGCACAGAAGGCACTTTCCTACCAAATAAGAATGGGAAGCAAGTCATGTCTAGAGGATGAAGTATTCCAACACAGCCTATAATGTCAAATGGAATAAGTATCTTTGAATCAAACCAGTTCCAAGGTCACCTGGAAGAACCACATAGAAGTGTCTGTCTTAGAATAATAAAGTGCTGCTAAAACTTCAGATCTTAAAACATGAAAGCAAACAAAGTACATTCATAGTATGTTAATTACAACATCAGATGAAACATACAAAAAGTAATAACTAATATCATGGTCAACGCTCCAACATTTTTTCAATATTCCAAAGATATCAGTTCCATTAAACTAAATTAAATGCACAAATATCAGCATCATATTGCTGTTCAAGTAGTCAGATTTCACTGATTACAAATATTTTCAGCAAAACATGTTTGAAAAATTTATGAAAGACGCAGGTGACAAAAAAACAAGCATAGTTGATAGTTCACAGAGCCATATAACTAATGATGCATCTTTAGTTTCCAAAATCATTCTTTTTTTGCTGCCTTCCAAGAGGGTTCCTGAAAAGATGATTATTTCTCCAAAATTAACCGAAAACAAATCCATTCCTACGCTATTGAAACACCCTTTTCCATATCTATACTAAGATAAACTAATTATCAGTCTCTCGAAAAAGCTTAATCTCAAATGAAAACCATTTTTTTCACCTATACCTATTTTTCATACAGTTTTCTTGCTCTAAACTACAAGTTTGTGGGTGTAGGTGTTAATATCTTCTAACAGATTCATTTTGTGCTGCTTTTTTTCACAGCTAAAAGAGCATTGTGAATAAAAATGTGAACTGAGTTTCCTTAGGAACTAAAATAAACTATAAGAGAGACAATAAGGAGCCTAATCACAGATTTTAGAGAACAAGTAAAAAATAAATAAACCAAAAGATTATCCATTGGAAAACCCATAAGTGAATGATAGCCAGAAACTAAAAGTGCATTACATGGCAGAAACAAACCTTAAAAAGTGGTGAAGACAAGAAAAAAAATTGAAACCAAAAGTAGAAGTTTTTTCTGAGAGATGAGAATAAAGGGTGAGAGATATGAGTTGGTTGGGCTAGGTCAACAAGAAACAGTGTCTGAAATTATGATGACGATTATTTTGTGTTGTGGGTTTCTATTTCTATTCTGTGTGCTGCTTTTTAATTAATCTTACCACGTGGTGTGAAGAGAGCGCGTATGCAATGTGAATCTCTTCTCTCTATGCATTGAGTTGACTTAGACTCTGAAAATAAATCAGCAAACTAATATGTGATAATTCTAAAAAATAAGTCAAATCATAACTACAGCCTTCTAAATATTAGTTAAAAAATTTAAATATTATTTTATTACAACCATACCTATATATATATATATATATTTTCACACATATATATATTTAAAAAGTATAGTC
>Ga0123340_1001364_pt1 | contig 20086 bp, 13 predicted proteins | sample SirMexnodulemix_FD_89961 | JGI IMG/M metagenome (GOLD analysis project Ga0123340, IMG submission 89961) | Root nodule microbial communities of legume samples collected from Mexico - Siratro Mexico nodule mix | ecosystem: Host-associated > Plants > Roots > Nodule | place: Mexico: Nepantla... | reverse complement strand
CACACATATATATATATATATATAACATTTTAAAAATTAAAATTTAAAATTTAGAATAAAAGTAAACTATATTTAAAAATAAATATAAACCAAATATACTCTAATTCATGTGTGTGTATAATTGACGAGAACAAATAATTAATATGAGAAATAAAAAAAATAACATCAAAATTATTTTTTGAGTTCAACTTATTACCAATGCATGAAGTTGATAAATCCAGTTAAATAACACAAAGAATGAACATAAGCTTTTCATATGATAAAAGCCAACTATTGGATGCAAACCTTACACAATATTTTTATTACATTTTGAATTGTCATAAAAATTAGTCTTCAAGATAATTCAAATATATAAATAGAGATCATTTTCATCTTGAAAACATCTACTTTTTTGTTTAACATATATTACAATTTAAACTATATCTGTCATTTTCTTGAGGACGTGACGCCATTTCATTTTCTTTTCCTTTTTAATTTATGCATATATTTCATCGTTCATTCATTCATTATTTATTATTATTATTATTATTATTATTTATTAGAAACACAACTTTATGTGTAGATTCTAATTCAAATCACTAAAGTGCGTAAGCTTTCTTTTTATTTTACTTGAAATGCATTAAAATGGATTTAGATTTCGTTGCTTAATGAACTTTTCTTGCTTCATACATAAATTTCAACATATTCTATTGTCATTCATTTTTGGCAAATAAAACAAAACTATCAAAAAAAGGAAGCAATGATGATCAGTCCATATCTGTGGGGTGTGAAACTTTTAATTTATTACTTTCTTTTTAACGAAAGTGGACTCTTATTGGTAGAAAAAATGACTTTCATGATTTATTCACATCTTGTTTAAATAACCTGTGTTTGGTTTATTTTTCAAATTTAATTTTGTAAGATTAAAATTGAGTTTGAACTTAAGTAATTTTATTATTTTGTAAGAAATTAACTGTAAAATTCATTATTTATCGTAAAAGCTCTTTGTTTTGTTTGTTATATGAAGTGACCATTTTAAAAGTAAATAAAGTTTGGTTGAACAAGCAAATATAACTTTTTATGGTAAAACTCCTATATTTTTATTCATAAAAAAATAATTTTTTTCTCCAATATAAGTAAGTTTTGATGTTAATTTTCTTATAACACTCTGACTTTAACTAATTTCTGATATTTGGTGCATCATTATTATATGTATTTTTTGCTGTATGAAATAATAACAAGCGTATTTAGGAAAAAAAGTATTGGAGTATAGCTAAGATTTAATTAATAGTTGTGTGGATTCTGTTTCTAATGAATGTGAAGAGGGCAAGCACCCCATCCATATATATTCTCATATATAAACAAAATAGCACTTTTTTAAATATAAGCAAAATTTTAATTATTTTACTTCATATAATAATACTTTTTTATTAAAATACAATTTAATAAACGTATGACCTTTGGTAGTATAACTATTATCTGTAATTTTTTGTTTAAAAATGATATTTTTGGGAAGATATTAAAAAGTTAATAAAATTCAGTATAGTTAATTGATTTGTTTTATAAATGAAAGATGGTAGGTAATATGATGTTAGAAGAATTCAAAGTTTAGTTTTAAGATCAATAATGGGTATCAAAAAGTACATGCATTATGGTGTAAGATTCCAACATTCGTGTCTTATTTCTAAGTGCTTTACCTTTTATATTATAATAACAGAAACTGACATGTTAACCTTGAATTGCTCACGCGAGCTCAGTATTAATTCGTTAAACATTTATTTACATTAATGTATGATTCATTTTTCTTTCCCATTCTTCATGAATATAGATATTAGAAGAGATATATTTTTAAATATAGAGACTAAGAGGTAAAATTTTATGTATCATATGTAACTAAACAAGTAATAAAATAAAAATACACATTCAGATAAGGAAGAGTTGCTTCATGATAGAAAGATACTATTAAAACACATCTGAGGAAGGTTGAAACTATAATAGTGATGATACTTTTGTCAGCAACTTTTTTCAGCAGTCCATGATTTCTGCAATCTATGTAGTTTTCGGCATATATCTGCAATATTACCATAAATATGCCACTTTTCCTTTAGTGATCTTTAGAAAAAGGAGCACAAGATATCAAGCTTGAGTTTCCTGCATGGCAATTTATATCAAACATTTGTTTCTTTCGTCTTTGATGATTCAAAACATTGAACGGCCTCATACTGAAAACTTGGCAGATTGTTGAGATTTAAGGGAATATCATGGACGAGAATGGAAGCTCAAGTAATGAACCAAAGAACAAGAGAAACTTACCTGTCTCAGTTTTCTTCAAAGATGCAAGGTACCCTTATGTTTTATCTATCAACTCATCACCCTTGTTTTATGGAGGAGCAGAATCTTTCTAGAAAGAAACATGTGACTGCAAAATACTAATACTTGGTTCAATACTATGTAGACATGTTTTCAAGATGGATTCCATTGCCAAGGAGATACTTGGGATTGCATTCCCTTCTGCACTGGCTGTTGCTGCTGATCCTATTGCTTCTCTCATAGACACTGCATTCATAGGCCACTTGGGTACATTTCCTTGTCATTATTATGTCATGTTTGGACAAAAAACACACACACACATGTAAATTGCATTAATCAGGTTTTGTGCTTTGGCTTTGGCAACTTTTTCCCACACACTAGTTGCAAGTTGTAGTAGTCATAATAGGAAGGTTTTGTATGTCATTTGGTCCCTACATAGGAATAGTCCCTATATGTGAAAAGCCCTTAGCTTTAGTCCCTAGGAATTGCAAAGACCAATGTGTAGGGTCTAAAACTTTAAGTTCTTTGTTTCTCATACATTGATTCCTACAAAAAGAGTGTCACTTATAAATAAGTAGTGGTTGAGAAAAATTGTAATGCTCCTACTTTTTACACTAACTTTTCATTATTCATTTGTTTAGGGCCCGTAGAGCTTGCTGCAGCAGGAGTGTCCATTGCTTTGTTCAACCAAGCTTCAAGGATTACCATCTTCCCTTTGGTTAGCATCACAACTTCCTTTGTGGCTGAGGAAAATACCATCGAAAAAATCAATAAAGAAAAGAATTTGACTGAAAACATTAAGGCCAAGTCCAAGGAAGTAAGGCCTGAGGATCATCTGATTCAAGATATAGAGAAAGGAGCATCCAAGGAACACAATGAAACTCCAACAGAATATTCATCTTCAAGAAGTGGCACAAGTGAGCTCGTGCCAAAAGATTCTGCTCCTGAGAATGTGGAATCGGATGGTACTTTCTGACCCTTTCTGGTTTTGCCTTTCACTAATACACATGACACATTTTACAGCTTCGAATGCATTGACACAAACTAATGAGTAGGAAATTCATCATGATAAAGATTATATATATTATAGATACCACGTCGAAAGAAAAGATCGTTATAATACTTTACAAGTCAGTTTTGTAAAGATAAACTAAGCTTAAACTTCCTAATAATATATAGATATGAAATAGTTGGATAGTGAGTAGAGAGAAATGAATGCATTGAAAGTTTGTGTTCTCCCATTTTAGTTTAAAGTAACTAATTTTCTTATCAGATTGCAATACAAGTGTAAGCAAATCTACCTCTGCTAGTAGTAGTAACAAGAGTATGTCAAAAGCTGGAAGAAAGAAGAGACACGTGGCTTCTGCATCAACGGCACTACTTTTTGGCACAATCCTTGGTCTCCTTCAAGCAGCAACCCTTATATTTGCAGCCAAACCTCTATTAGCTGCAATGGGTCTGAAACCTGTATGTAATCATGAGTTACATGTAACAACAAATCTTGATTTTCTGGAGGGCACTTTTTTAATCTTTTACTAAAGTGGGGCTTTTTCTCTTTGTGTAGAATTCTCCTATGCTAAATCCAGCTATCAAATACTTGAGATTGAGATCTTTAGGTGCCCCTGCAGTGCTTCTCTCCTTGGCCATGCAAGGAATCTTTCGAGGATTCAAGGACACTACAACTCCTTTATATGTTATTGGTAGGTTCAGATGATCCATTGTCTTGAAATGAAGCCAATAATAGGGACAAAGTGAAAACATCAAAAGTATGTTAATTGGAAAGGCACTTGGTATAAAAATGTTAATTGGTTTTCAAATGTATGCACAAGGAAAAATAGAAGGAAGGCCAATTAAAGGGTTAATGGGAGATATTTTGTCAAATTTTTCCTTGAATTGATTCATCTTTGTGTGTGGTTTTATAATTAGTTTCGGGGTATGCATTGAATGTGGCTTTGGATCCAATTCTGATCTTCTACTGCAAACTGGGCATCAAAGGTGCAGCCATTTCACATGTGCTCTCTCAGTAAGTCTTACATCCTAGTTGTGTTCAAGCATTTCATTTGGCAAAACATGAACTTACAAAATGGTGACCCTTTGTCATTAGGTATGTGATGGCATTGGCCCTCTTGTTGATATTAACTAGAAAAGTGGATCTTGTTCCTCCAAGTATTAAGGACTTGCAGATTTTCAGGTTTCTTAAAAATGGTATGTGAACATGCTGGTTTTGATTTCTATACTATAACTGAAATCTCACTCTCCTCTATTAGAAATGAAGAAAACAGATAAAAATAGTCATCTAGAGTAGACTGAAATTCCAGTTCAATTAGTGACCAAACTCATGTTAAAGTTTATTTCAATTTCAATAGGAGGTCTTTTGTTGGCAAGAGTTGTAGCTGTGACATTCTGTCAAACCTTGGCAGCCTCATTGGCAGCAAGATTTGGTCCAATTCCTATGGCTGCTTTCCAAACCTGCTTACAAGTGTGGCTGACATCTTCCCTTCTTGCTGATGGTTTAGCTGTTGCTGTACAGGTACATAAACATTTCTCTTGCTACCATTGGTTTGTAAAAAGTATAATCATATTACATGTAAGAGCTTGTTTTATTGTTGTGTTTTAAGAAATAAATAATCACATAAATGTTATCTTATCTTCACTTAGTATACATACAGGAAAATAAACAAGAAACTCTTACATAACTTCTTGAAATAGTTAGTATTACTAATCACTTTCACCATCTCACAGGCAATTCTAGCTTGTTCCTTTGCTGAGAAAGATTATGAAAAGGTGATTGCTGCTGCAACAAGAACACTACAGATGAGTTTTGTTTTAGGAGTTGGACTCTCTCTTGCAGTTGGAGTTGGCTTATACTTTGGAGCTGGAATCTTCTCCAAAAGTGTACTTGTTGTGCACTTAATCAGAATAGGCCTCCCGGTACAAATTTTTTTCTGCATCACTTTCACTACAAACAATTATTTTGATAAGAATGAAACATATGTCAGAAAGTTTGTAACACTGGTCACACACACTCAATTCAACCAAATAGAAACCACAACAAAGAATTTGATGAGACTTTTCTGTGTGATTTTTATCTGATGAATTTCATTTTGCTCACCAGTTTGTTGCTGCAACACAACCAATCAATTCATTGGCCTTTGTCTTTGATGGTGTGAACTATGGGGCTTCTGATTTTGCATATTCTGCATACTCCTTGGCAAGTTCACCTACCATGATTTCTTTTCAAATTTTTTGTGATGTTGCATTAACATCCAAATTTATTTAGCTTGTTCTTATGCTCTTAATTTGTTCAGGTTACTGTGTCATTAGCAAGTGTTGCTTCACTGTTCCTTCTCTCTAAGAGCAAAGGTTTTGTTGGACTATGGATTGCACTGACCATTTATATGAGTCTTCGCATGTTTGCTGGTGTATGGAGGTAAACATTCCTTGTTTTAGAGCATGTTTTTACCAGTTTCTACATAAATTGTTTTTATCATTTTTTTTAAATTAAAATTAGTTTATGCATATAATATTTTAAACTTTTCTAACATATAAATAAATATTTTTTTCTTATTTTCTTATTTCAAGAGTGCTTATGAAAAAATTCATCCCAAAATATCTTTAAAAATCTAAAAGTACTGCATATTAACATGGTACAGAACATATTATAAGGTTTATAATGAGTAGGTGGGAAGAAATTTTTCCACGAGCACTTTAAAAAATAAAATCAACTTCTACACATGCTAAAATTAATTTTATTTATATAGAATTAATTTGTAAAATCCATTTTTTCTAAAATATTTTTTTTTTTTACATTTGCATAAACTAATAGTTTCAACTTATAAAAAGTCAATTTCTTTTTTTCTCTCTTAATAGTATTTAGGAAGAAATTTTCTCCAAAACAAATCTAATATATATTGTAATAATTTAATTATAATGTTTTCTCAATGTAATATCTTTTTACACAAGCACCATCTATCATGAATGAAGAAGCATGGTTAGATATTGACAGTTAAAATAATTACTTTTAAATTATAAGTAAGGTTACTCACAGGTTAAAAAATATATTTTTTTCTATAAAAACAATATCAAAATTAAGCTCATATTATAAAGACAGAACTTGAAAACAATTAATTAAATAACTATTTTAGATTTATTCTCCAAATAAAATTAAAATTTTACTTCAATAACAAAGTTCAACCTTTTACATTTAAAATGAAATTTTAATTTTAATTGAAGAACAACATCAAAAGAAAAACTACACCTAAATTGTATCCATGCAAATAACTATTGTAAAATAGCTAATTAATTACAACAAAGACAATAAGATCTTAATCACTTATGCTTAATTATACACTTGCAATGAAAATGCAGGATGGGAACAGGAACAGGACCATGGCGTTTTCTGAGAGGACTTTCAATGTCTTGATGATGCAATCTAACGAAAAAAATTGGGAAGAAAATATGTTGTTTTGTATCACTTTTCAGTGTTTAGGATCAGTTTTTTTCAAGACATAATTTCTGTTCTCTACTATGGTCATAGTCTTATTCTATATTGGATAGGCCATTTACAAGTGTAAGTGTCATATTTAAAGTATGTTTTTTTTTCTTTTTTTTTTTTGACCTTATGGTCTTTGTTTAATGTATTCTCTGCTCATTGTTATATCTTGTATTATTCCTACTGTTAGTATGTAAACTCTGAGTGCATGGATATACACATGAGAGAAATAAATACATATCACTATTATGTTTCATCTCCCTCTATCGCTTTAATAAAATACAAGAGAAAAACAAAATAAGAGATTTTGTATTCTAGTGATAGATTATTTGATTATTTTGCTTTAATGCGATGTCTTACTAATGGGATTATTTCTCCTATTGGAAAGAGTAAGTGCAATATTTTAAAACTTAAAAACGAGCCCATTAAATGTAAGAAAAAGGGATACTATAATGGTGTTAAAATAAAAGATAAACTTATGTAAAATTTTAAAAGTTAATGTTTCAGTATAATTTAAGAAATTATAGAGATTCAGTATAATTTATTTAATAATTTGTTGTCTTCGATATTTCCTCTTTCAATAACGCCAAAAAAAGAAATTGCTAATGTAATCGCCATCTTTGGTGATATAGAACCTCTATGGAAAAGTCGAATCTAGCATAGTGAATCCTTTGTCCATTTCAAAGATTTTCTTTTTGTCTTTTCTTTTTATTCTTTTCTTGTTCTTTCTTTATGTTTCAAAATAAAGATTCACAATCGGTCATCATTCTTTGCATGAGGGCATAGGGTTAAGAGACTGAATTGAACATTCATTATTAAAATCAACCAACTCCCAATGTTGTTGGTTAGAATATTAATAATGCATTCTATATGTTTCAGTAGAAATTCATGGATCCATATGATTTTAGTTTGCGAAACCAAAAGTTATAGAATCACTTGTTATGCTATCAATCTATTAAATAGGAGATGAAGAGGATTTTATTATTACATGTTCTTTGTAAAGGTTATATAACAAACATAGATAATAACTTATTTAACATGCTCTTATAAATTAGGAGAGGAAGGTCTTTGTTGTATTACACACTATATTTAGAATATTTATTTCAAAATGAATTTATTATTTTAAGATGATCATTTTAGAAATATTTATTTTATTTCTAAATAATTATTTTAAAATAAGTTAAATAATTATTTTATTATATTTTAAGAAAAATAAGGGGGGCTTAACCCAATTAAATTACCCTTTTGATTAGATTACAATCCACTTATCACTTATGACAAGATACAGAAATTTATGCTCAACTTATTGAACCCTAATTCCAACCCGAATTAATTAACTAAGCGAGAATTAACACTAAGTTTTCCTTATGCAAATTAAGTATTAAGCATTCACATACATCATTCATTTCATCCCAACAACTCCTGACTGACTCCATTAAACATGAACAAAGACAGGAATTTCTTCATATTAACTGAAACATTAAGCATGAACTAATAAAAGCATTAAGCACAAAAGATAAAATGATGAAGAGTTAAAAGACAAAGAAAGCAAAAATAACACAACAACAATCTCAAAGCTTCATTGCAATCTGAATAAAAAAATAACCTTATACATTAGTCTTCCCTTAAATTCGAATAAAGCAAATGAATATTAAATGCAAAACGAAATTAAAAATAAAATTGAATTAAAAGGAAATTGAATTGAAACAAAAACAGAAGGTAATTGCTGAGAAAAGAAAATAAATACATAACCAATTTTTGTTTTCAGAGAGAGAAAAGGAACTCAATCTCAAAACCAAAGAATAAAGAATTGTACGTTTATCTTGTCTTCCTCTGTAAGAAGCGGCTAGACCTAAATAAGTGTTCAACACTAAACTTAATGGGCCCAAATTTATTCAATTTTAGTCCAACCAATGAAAACTGAAAATAAAAACTGATAATGTGGTAGCTCCTCTTCAATTCCAGACTTAATTTTCAAGTCCAGTAAAATTCCAAAACTGCTCTGAAAATAATAATAAAATTAGCTCAAAAAATCCAAATTAAATAAAATTACTAATAAATGAAGCACAAACAGTGAAATTGAGAAAATAATAAAAAATTAAACACAAATCACTAATCAAAATAGAAAACAAGTAAATAAAGAAAAATAATGACTAATCAATAACACTCGTATGTTAATACTATTAAAACTAATATGTTAACATTACTAATTAAAGATTATAACACTCATGCAACTAATATATTAACACTGTTAAAACTAATATGTTAACATTATTAATTAAAGATAATATAGTTACTTTTATTATCAAATTCATATTTTTATTAGATGTTGAGGATAAAAATATAAAAAATTAGAAATATATATTTTAATATAAATTAATTTTAAAGTATTAAAAACTTATTTAACTCTTCTACAGTTGGATCTAATATATGTCAAAACACCTATTCTAAATTAAATATATTTTAAATGGTTCATTTCTCCTCTTCTTCTTTTGTTATCTGAAACTTTTGTTATGTAAAATAAGTTACATATTTATTATGTTTCTCAGTCTCATATCAAAATCAAAAAGTTGGAAATTCAACTTCGAACAACCAAGAAGGGTCGTTCAATTACAATATATCTTCTCAAGAAGATAGTTGATACTCTTGTTGTTATTGGAGCATCCATCTCTAACGATGATCATGTTGAAACAATTTTAGATGGTTTGTCAGACAAATATACGATTTTGTCACCTCATTTTTGTCTCTTATTGACCCTTACCCTGTTCATGAAATAAATCCTCTTCTTTACCAATTTGGCATTCTGGTCTTGGACATACTTCTTATGACACTGTAAAACAAGTTTTAAATAATTGTAATATTAAAATGTGAATAAATTTGTGATGTTTGAGTTCAAGGAAAGTTTCATCAACTACTTTTTTTTACTTCTCGTACAATTTGTTCTACTTCTCGTACAATTTGTTCTAATCCTCTTGATCTTGTTTACATTGATATATGTGGTCCCGCACCTGTAAACGTACTAATGATGTTCAATATTATGTTATCTTTATAGATGCTTACTCAAAATTTACGTGGCTATATCACTTACATGCTAATTCTTAGATATCTATTTTTACACTATTCAAAGCACTTGTTGAAAATTAAACTGAATGTAAAAAAAAAAAATCAATACAAACTGGCAATGTAAAAGAATTCCTTGCTCTGAATTCATATCTTAATAAACATGGCCTAAGACATCATCTAACTTGCTCACACACTCATGAGAAAAATGAATCTATTAAAAGAAAACACAGGCACATTGTAGATACTGCTCTTTCTCTTCTTGTTAGAGCTAGTCTTCCAAGAAATTTCTGAGGTGAGTTTTTTGTTACTGTATAGTTTACATTATTAATGCTCTGCATATAGTAAAAGTAAATTTGATTTCCATTCTTCAACTTATCGTTTTTTGGGATATAGCGCTAGAAATAAAGGTTATATATATCTCAAACCATCAGGTAAAACATATGTCTCACAACATGTTCTATTTAATGAAAATTTATTTCCTTATAATATGTATCTTACTGCCAAAGCCTCTCCCTCTCACTCTCTACACAATGCTTCTAATCCCATAATTGTCTTACAACCTCACTCTAAGGCAGGTATTTCCAAACCTAAACTTTATACCACCTCAACTTCTTCTGTTCTTACTCAGTCTACTAAAATTACTATTTCTGATCTTGCATGGTACAATGCTATGAAATTGGAGTATAATGCTCTTGTTACCAATAATATTTGGTGGCTCATTGATCTTCCTTACGGTGTAAGCATTATTAGATATAAATGGGTCTTCATATTAGACGTACAATTTCTTTGTATATGGTTATTTATCACTATAAAATTTGAAATCACTTTTTTTTCATCCTTACAAATTGTGTGAATTTTAATTTGAATCTTTGTAAAATATTTTCTTTAACTTTTATGCCTTCAAAATTTTAAATCATAATTTTAGTCTCCCATATTTATTTTATGATGTGTGAATAACATTTATTTTATGGATCTTAAAGCTTTTATGTGCAATGTTGACATTATATTACAATACTAGTATGCATTAAACCTTTTGTTCAACAAATAAGTATCTAACTAATGTTACATGTTCTTACCGGAAATAGGTACATTACATAATACTGAATCAAAAGTGGTAATTTCAATTTTAAAGAGGTCAAAAACAAAGAAAAAAAATTGACGATAATCAAAACAAAAACTCACTCATTTTTTACCAGAACTAAAATCATAATTAAATATTTCAAAATACATCTCACAGTATCATACATTTCGGAACTCATTATTGTTAAATTTATATCTCAGAAACGTAATCCAAAAATGAATACCTGTACTTTTAAATGCTCAAAAATACGTATTTTCACGCACTACCTATGGGCCTATACTGAATTCAGAAATGAATTTTTGAAAAAAAAAAAAAAAGTTTAACCCAAAGTTTACTTTCATTTGCGAAAAGCGTGAGGGAATTTCTAGTCAAAAGGGAGCAAAGTGCCAAAAAAAGGGAGAGTAGCATCCCTTATGTGCAAACATGAAAAAAAAAATACGTGAAAAATACTACACAATTGATTATATAAAGTAATAATCAATTATATTATAATTTTTAATTTTTTTCATGTTCAAAATAACTACATAATCAATTATATCAATATCAAGAACATAATTAAGTATATAGATTTTTTTCAAACATGTTTTTAATCTGATAAATAAATCACTTTCATTATTCGGTAAACCATAAGATAAAATTACAAGGCTCTAAGAATAACAAATCTAGCATAACCTATCCAAAATACTTCCTCTGAAACATTCCCAATACATTTTAGTACATACACTACATTCATGTGGTGATTGTTCATATGGGGTAGGAGGAAGAAAGTGCCCCATGAGTAATATACAAAAAAAATCTCTATTGGGTTACAAGGTTTAAATGTACTTCGCCCATGTTGGGAACAATGCTTTTGAAAAAAAAAAAAAAAAACAATAGACTACCATAATGTATTCTTTTATTCCACAAATCATGTTCTCTTTTCCATTTTCCATATGTATTTATTCATTTATATTTTGTATGGAGGGGAACAAGATTTTTGACATTATTGATTTATGATGTGTCGTTTTTGGTCTTTTAATATGAGATGAGAAAAATATCTGTAAAACGTTCTTCGATCTTTAAGTTAATATACACTAATTGGATCCTTTAAGAATGGATTCAAAAATATACCTTTTATTAAATATGTCATACTATTTATAAAAGAGATAAAAATATTATTTACGTGGATTTAATCTCGCATCTTTTATCACCTTTTCAGATTGATTCTTCAATACACATGTACTTACGATATTGATTAGTGCTAGTGCTAATAATATTTAAAGTTTAATTATTATTTTAAATATTCGACTAAATATCATGATTAGTACTAACAATATTTAAAATTTAACTATCATTTTAAATATCCGACTAAATATCTTGATACGTACATGTCAAGGGATACTTTTCTGTCATACAGTGCACAATTTAAATAATCAAATTTTGCTACATCTTTCACAAGGTTAGTTTTAGAATTTTTCCTGTGAATTCCTTCTGTTGCTTTTAATAAATATTGTTCATTTAGAGATCGACCCATCTTCTAAACTCCTGAATCGGGTTACTTTACCCCAAATTTACTTTATCTTCATTGACGAGTTTTAACACCATACTTATAATTGTTAAAAACTATATAATATTCTGAGTGAGACTCATCAAACGAAAATGAAACCTCAAAAATTATAAATTTTATTAATGACAAATATATTAAAAATATGTGAAACAAACGTCCCAAAAGAATGTGCAGTGGGTCTTTTTCACTCCCCACTAATGCCTGCTTAGGCAGAGTTCCCAGATGATTGTCATGATTTGGTGGGGAAGCGTTTTTCACTAGAGATCTTTGTCAGATTTCACACAAACATTTTTTTAGTGGGTTCTGCCCTGTAAAGTAATATTGCAAACGGATATACTTTTTATTTTCACTCTAATTTCCACATTTACCTTACTCTTTTTTATTTCTTTCTTCTTTTCTTCCTCACAATACTCATTGCTTTCTCTTTATTTCTATTTCCTTTTATCATGTATACAACCAAAAGGCATGTGAAAAAATTATATTTGTTTGAGAAATTACATGATTTGAAATCATTAGTAAATGATTTCTCAAGCACTAAGGGCATTAAGCATGACTTTAAACTCCTTTACCTAAATCTATGGGTGTCTTTTTAACCTTTTTGTTCAACCCTACATTATGGGAAATAATACCTTACCACAATATTAAGCTTTACCCAACCCATCTTACAAGGAGTATCAGTATCTCTATTCCACATTACCATTCAGGAAAGGCAAAAGTAAATTAAAAAAGCAGAACTTCAGTAGGTGATAGTTTTACTCAATTTCTTCCAAGCTAAGTGACAGCTTTGTCATGTGCAGCATTTGAAAAAAAGATGAGTCAGCATTATCAGAACAAATAATCTCTATTCTCTCACATAGATTAATCTCATTTGTGATAAATCTCATAATCAGCTTGGAGTCTTTTCAGAAAGTCAAATATTACAATTATTATAAAAAAATAAACTTAAATATGTGATAATTTTGTTAATTTCTATGACAAGCCATAGGCATACATATGCTAATTTGTTAAGTGCAATAGATTAAAATTATGCAGTTTTAAGGAGTTTTGGGGTTTCATTATTTTTCTGGGTCCACAGAAGCATGTGAGTTCAAACAGATAATATAAAATTGAAACAAAGCACGCTCTACCAACATTAAAATGAATAATGCACATGTTACCCCAATATCTAATGTGGGTGGGTCCACTTCCCATATCCTTCTCATCCTCATCCACACAAAATCACCAATTTACAGTACATGGTCCTCCTGCATTTTACTCTGTACCTGTGAAGAAGGTAAGAAAAATCGCATTATGAGATTTTGAAGTTTGAAATCGATACCATTTACTTGGTTCGGACCCCAAGAAAGCAAAAGTATGGTAAAAAAATTGTAAGTTGTGTACTGAGCTCATGAAAAGTAGTCACATCTGAATTTGCCATTGAATTGATCCATCTATCCATCCTTGTCTTTTCAAGTGTTTGTTCAAAATATATGATCCAAGCTAACCTTGGTCCCCATCAACACAATAATCAATGCGATCTTCACGTCAACCTGCAACTGTCCCATATCCTGAAAATCAAGACACGTGTATCACATTAGCACCCAAATCTCAAACATAGAAAACTCATCCATCACTCCAGTTTGGCCCAATAATAATCTACCCACATGCCTTTATGGCACTGCACCGCCCAGTGTCGCCTCCACTAGGACCCTCATCTTCAACTTTATGCTTCTCAGCAAAAGGCATCACATGTATCCATCCATTTTTTCACCTCCCAGTTTATTTAGACAACAAAGATGGCCAAAATCCCAGAAACGGCTTCGGAACCATTTTACATTTTGGCTCCACATATTCATTACAATACACATACTTGAGTATGTGTTCAATCAAAAATTTATAAATAAATCATCCAACACAGTATATATATATACACACACATACAAGTTGATTCCAAAGAAGACTGCAAGAAATTTTAAACTTCCCCAAAGATATTATCATCATCAGAAATAGAATCCTTGTTTAATTTTATAACCAGGGGGAATTATGTGTACCAGAATTTAAGTTCCTCGCAAACATGTACTCAACACTTCCATCCTGACTGCAAGATATTCTCAATATGGAAATTTTACCTATAATCTTAAATTTGAAAAACATTTTTTAAAAATTAAGACGTGCAGATATAATATGATGAGAATCAAGTGTATATCATACAAAACCTTCTATAATAATAAAAAAATAATTTCTCAATATTAACAATCATGTCTTCAAAATGTATATGCAAATAAAAAATTTTAAAGATCTTGTAAATCCTAAAACTTATAGCACCCTTCCATTGGGAAATCCTCATAACCATGGACGCGGGCCACTTAAACAAATCTTGACCCCTAAACCAAAAGATACATATACGATAGAACCGTTTTATTTATTTTTCAATTTACATAATTTCTGCTGAATTTAGATTAATAACAATAAAAACAACCACCACATTGAAGTAGAAGATAACCAAGACAACATACACTGCTTTTTTTCAATTTTCATGCTTTCCAATGAAACTAGATAATACCCATTAAATATCCATTACATTGAATTTGAATATAACCGATACAACATAAATGGCTTACACAACCATGGAAAGATAGCGGCCTTGGTCTGCCAGAAATAAACGTTCAATGATGATCATCTCTATTGAGAAACACACTCTGACCTTCTATACATGCAATAGCTATGTACTAACATATTCCTACAAGAAAATAAACTTCAATACAAATGAAGCTACTGGTTTTGTCTTATATTAAAACCATACAGCTTGGCTCAGAATAAAATGAAGGAAAGAGAGTCCTGAAACTTGATATTTTTGGAAGAATATTTTCTCTTTTACTAGGATATCATCGACAGAGAGAGAGGCTTTCTTCTCCCTCTCCCCCAAAAGCTCTCCTTTAGTAAAATAATGAATGACAAAATAATGGAAAAAAATAGGTTATCATTCGGGAACTCTGCAGCCATCCCCCTCCTTGCTTCAGTGTCATCCCATTCGCCTCTCCTTGCTCCACCCAAAAAAATTGACAAAAAGAATATGTACGTTGTGAAATTAAATACCTATCACAAGACTAAAAGCTGATCCAGCTGCATTTGCTCAAGCCATCCTGCTAGAACAGAGAGATCAATAGACTCAACTTGAGGATTGGAACTCTGCCCATCTGCAGATACAACAGGGTCAGAACCTGCCAACTTCTCTTTTATCTCGGATGGAGATTCCTTCACAAGAGATTGAACCCAGGATAGATCAGGCTCCTCCCCATTGTTTCCAAGCTCAAATGAGGATGACCTTTGCAATCGACCTGGCTCATTTCCATTTACTGACCAATCTACCTTTGCATTCCCATGCGGAGAACCCCAATTAGACCAGGAGTTAGCTGGGGACCCAACATTTGAGACAGGATTGTGGGCACCAAGATCCCTTGAACTAAGACTCCGCATCTGCTGCTTGTCACGCTGCGCAAATGCTGATAATCGAGCACTCATTGGAGAGATTGGTTCCAAACTTCTCGGTGACATTCTTCCCGGAGAAGAGACACCAAAAGAAGCTTGTAAAAGAGGATGCTCGACATTCCTGGGAGACGAGACACTTGTATTTATGGGTGATAAAGAACTTTGAAGTTGTTGAAACTGGTTAAAAACAGCTGATTTGTGTGTAGGAGAAAATACACAAGCCGCTGCTGGGTCAGAATACCTAGGAGATGAAGAAATTTCAGCAGAAAATAGATCATCGAGATTTGATGGAGTTAGTGTCTTAGACCGACCAGATCGACTAACTGAAATGGCACCAGGACGGGGCTGAGAGAAACAGCTCAGGTCATTCAAGAGGTGTTGCTGACCATCAAAATCTTGCAACACATCCAAGTCTTCAGGTGGCATGTCACGAGCACTAAGAGAAGACCTTAGTCGACTAGTTTGAATATTGCTTCCTGGTAAATGAAGAGCTGGAACATTCGGTTGTGGCCAAGCAACAGATGAGTGAGAAATTCCACTTGTGGATGGAGACATTGGCTGAGCGAAGGGAGATGGAGACATGGCAGAAAGTGACGATGGTGAACCAGGAAAGAGGCTCATTGCAGCAGCCATGTCCATGACATTAGGAGTAGAAGCAGATGAACGGGGTGAAGGAACGGCAGATCCAGTGGACACGTACAATGGACGCAGCTCTTCTGCTGTGTGGGCAAAAAACAAACCCTTCTATTACAACTAACACCATCCTTGCACAGCCTTGTCCGATATTGAGCAGGGTGTAGCCAGCACTCAAATACTCCATGAGCATATTCACACATGTCCCCGCGTCTACAGGCGCCCTTTCTAAACTCAGGGCATGGCACACAACTGTAATGGAACTTTCTGGGGTCTCTCCTGCGAGCATTCTCTCCAGGATGAACAAAAGGACATTCAGTCCAATCATGAGAGTATGCACGGGAACAAGGTCGCACCTTGAATGAAAACATGCGAAACTCATCTGTAGCATATATGCTGTTCTTTATATCAGGAAGTGATGGGTCAATCGGATATTCTTTCTTCTCGGAAGCAGAATTAACAGCTGTATCAGTAAACTTGGAAGCCATAGGAGAGGATGGCAACCCATTTTCAAGTGATAAAAAATGAGTCTCTGAATCAGAACATGATGAATTAACTGATACTGGAATAAAACAGTCACTAACAGACCCATCACACGCACTATCTGAAAGTAGATCTTCAAGAGTTGCTTTCAGACCTTCGAGCTTGGGAGGAACAACAATAACATCAACAGGACGATTTCCATTAGCATCCACACATCTGATTTCAGCACCAGATGATAAGAGCAATTTCACAACATCAACTGCATTAACAGAACCACCTGACGCAGCACAATGAAGGGCAGTGCTTCTATCTGTCCCGCAAGAGAAATTGACATCAGCCTCCGGAAACGAGAGTATAAGTTTTACAACATCCACACTCCCATACATTGAAGCCACCATTAAAGGAGTTCGGTGCTCCAGAACAATTTGTTTGGATCCAATCTGGCGGACATACCAGAGGCCAACTTCGTTTATTAGAGAAATATCACTATCTAAAGCTAGCTTGAAATCTTCAAAATCATTGTTAGAAGCAAGCTCAAGTAGGCAGGAAAAAGAATCTTCAGCACAAACAGTTAAATCTTTCATGTCTTTGTGGAACCTTCTACAGCAGATGATGATGGAGTTGAAAGAGATTTTGATTTCTCTGGACCACGGCACATGCTTCGGTTAGCTGGATGATAATAATCATGGAATTTAATAAGTGACTAAAGATATAATTGAATTAAAAAAAGTAGTTAAACCCACCAGAGAAGGAAAGACAAAAGAGACAGATAGATGCACAATTAAAAAATAAACACCTTCAAAAATTTATTTGCATGCACTAAAGCAGTTGCAAGTCTTTATACCTTCCAAATTCACATAGATTCCTATAACCTTTTATATTTATGCTACATACTTCTAGCTTAAAAAAATTATTTGGGCCCTCGTCATCTATGTCAGAACAAATTGCAAATTTAAACTGAAAGAACCTCTATGAATATCCGAAAAACGCCTCACCTGTTAATCTATAAAGGCTAAAAAGGATATCAATTACCCTAGTGAGTCTAGTAAGTCATGAAACAAAAACCAAATAAGATAAAAAAAAAAAAAAATATGCACACACAAGTACACAACTGAGCACAACATTTACAGGACAATCAAATGTCATTGGAGTTAAAATTAAGTTGGTAAAACATGGAAATAATTCCCGAAAAAACAACACGAGCACACAAAATACAGAAATGAAAAAAAAAATCTTAAAATATGCACCTAAAAATACCGGTCAACTGATTAATGATAAAATAATAATAATAATAATAATAATAATAATAATAAGAGGGATCAAGTTACCAAATAATAATAATAATAATATTAACGATGAGGATGATGATGATAAAATCATACCTCTGGAGAAGATGAATTTAGACATCAAAAACAAAACTTGAAGTTCAAACAACAGGCGCATGAAAGCATAGTACTCAACTCATAAAGTAAAACCAAATAAAAAGCCAAGCGAATATTCCAGAAAAGCTTGAGCAATGGAACAGATCTGAATAAAATCCAGAATCAGAATCATATCAAACAGAATGAATAAAGTTAAAAACCTAGACAAAGAAAAAGCTAAGACCTTGTCACAAAAGCACAGAAAAAAATACACCATCAAAGGAAAAAAAAAAAAAAACAGACGAGAACTATTCTTATTCCCAACAAAGTCCAACAAAAAAATTCTCGCAGACATCAAGAATCCACCGCTCCATAATTACCGCACAATTTTAAAAACAGCATTTAAAAATTAAAAATAATACAAAGAAAAAAAAATCCACAAATCTACATCAAAACTTACTTATTCGGTAATCACAAATATTATCATCAAACATTATATTAAAAAAAATCACTAAAAATGATCAGAATGTTTCACACTCAAAATCAAAACGCACATGCTTCATCTACCTAAACAATCAAGTTAAGGTTTGAAATGAATGAAGAGTTTCAATAGGTTTGGAGAGCGAGAACTGACCGATTGCTAGAGGATGAAGTGAAGATCGAACAGCAAACCCGATGAAAAAATAACGGGAGGAAGAGGAAAATGTTTTAGGTCAATCGAAACGAAAAATGGGAAAATCTAAGAGTGAATCGGAAGAAGAAAGTGAGAATCGGCGAAAAGGAGGCTCAGAGTTTCCATCTCCATCTGTAGAAGCGAGGAAACATGGGAAGAGTGTTCATAGACAGAGAGGGAGAGAAAGAGAGAAGTGAAATTGAAATTGAAATGCAGAGAAATTTAGGGCGAATTTAAAAAACGAAGGTAGAGGGGGAGGGCGGAATGGCAGTGAAATGAAATGATAGTGAAATGCACGCCAAATGAAGTCCAAATGAAGTCGGGGAGTGGAGGAGCGGGGAACTTGAAGAGACGGTGAAGGGAGAGGTGAGAGTAGAAGGGTTTGGGGGAGGAGAAAACGGGTTGAAGCGGTTGACGGTAAAGGAACTGATTGAAAAGATGAAGTGGAATGAAATGGAGGGTTTGGATTCCGCCAATCATAAGAGAGCATTTGTAAGAGCGATAGGGACAAAGGGTACTATGTGTTGGCAGTTTAGTTACTTTATTGTGTGTAGTATTAATATTTTTAGAAAATAAATGTTTCCTTTTTTATATTGAAATTAGTAAAAAAAAAAAACTTGGAATCACAAATTAGGTATATATATTTCTTTTTTCTAGAAAAATCAAGCTCAGAAATATGATTTTAAGTTTTAATTTTTAAAAAATATGCTTTTAATATTTTCTTTTCGAAATTGTGTGTTGAAACATAGTTTTAGTTTTTTTCTTTCAAATTGTGCATTAAATAATATTTATGATTTTTTAATTTTGTTCCACGTAGTAGTTTTTTTATTTTCTTCAATAACGAATTTTGAAAAAACTTTTTCAGATTTTTTTAATATTTTTTCTTTTTATATATTTAAAAAATATTGTTTTTTTAAAGATAAAATCAACGTAATTTGTTTTTTCAAATGGCTTATTTTGCGAAAAAAAAAGTAACTTCTTTAATTAATGTTTTTGT
>Ga0123340_1001362_pt1 | contig 20101 bp, 20 predicted proteins | sample SirMexnodulemix_FD_89961 | JGI IMG/M metagenome (GOLD analysis project Ga0123340, IMG submission 89961) | Root nodule microbial communities of legume samples collected from Mexico - Siratro Mexico nodule mix | ecosystem: Host-associated > Plants > Roots > Nodule | place: Mexico: Nepantla... | reverse complement strand
TAATTATACTATGTTAAATGTAATATAGTGGATTTATGTTACCTTATTTAACATAATATATCACATGTTAGAGGTTAAGATTAAAGTAGAAAAAATTTAAAAATAGGAGTAAAAGTTGTAAATGATATTTTTCTAGTTAGCTTTCATCTTGTCTCTTACATATTTGTTTTCATTATTGTAAATCAACAAATACAAACACATATAAGTTGTGATTTCTCTTGACTACAACAGTACAATCTCGGTAGTAAACACAATATTAGTTTTATTGTTATTTAATGTATTTTTCAATATATATTGAAGAATGAAATTATGATTTATGATTTGTACTTGGAAGAAAAAGTTTTGATTCATACCTAATTAAATATACTTGTAATGCTGATATTTGAATTAAATTGTTGTTAAAAGTGGTGGTAATATTGACTTATTTATTTATAGAAATAATATTTTTTTAAATAAGACAATGTCATGTCTTTATTTAAAAAAAGTTAACGAATGCGTTTTTTATTAAGAAAACCTTTAAAAAATATTTTTCTTTTATAATTTCACTATATGACTTCAACCAAATTAATTGATATTCAATAAATGATTAATTATATAAAGTTACAATTTAGTATTATGAAGTTAATTTTGTATCATCCCTTTTCTTGAGATGGATTGCCTAATGATACTCTTTAGTTAATGTATTTCATAAAGGACATAGTCTATCATATGATGCATTAGCCTCTCTTCATAATTGATGTTACATAATTATTTTAATTAGACTTTCTATTATTTAGTTAGTTGCACTTATAATTAGTTTATGTATATATTTGAGTCTATCTATATTAGATGAGATTTGTTTGAATGAATGCTTTTAATTCATGTTAATCATCATCATCACTTTAAGTGTTAACATAGTATCGTTTTTCACATTTGTAACACCATAACTTAATAAACATTTTGTAATTATTTTCCTAAATATATTTGAATTAATTACTCAAAACTTTAAAAAAAACTTGAGAATATTCCATATTAAATGATTTAAAAATGGTTACTTTATATGAATAGTAAAAAAAAATTAAGTAATGAAAAAAAAATCATAATTTGCAATCCTTCTACATTAAGAAGGATTTTCCTAGCTTATGTAAATATTTTACCACCTTATTATTTTCACAAAACTTGAGCTTTGTACATTTTTTTTTCAATCATCGGAAATTTGAATCTTTTGTCATTAATTATAAATTCATGAAAACAAGGTATTGCACTTCAAATAAAACTGTACAATGTACATAACAATTTTGGCAATTTAAAGTTAAAAATACAATAAAAAAATTACATAAAAAAAGTTGTTTGTGATAAAAAAAAGGATAAAACTTAACTAAGTATTTTTTAAAAAAAAAAACTAAATCCTATTAGAGTAATTTTCTATTTAACAAAATCTTAAAGTTTTATTTTATCACCAACCTAAAAGTGACACTATAAGTTCATGGAAGGGTTGGTTGCCTTCATATGTAATAACATATTAAAGTAATAAAAGCTTCAAAATTGTCCTAATGAATCATCGCTATATCTATCACAAAGTTTTTACTAATATTATTATATTTTAATGGATAAGCATAATGCTTTTTGAAAAATAAATGTAAGGGTGAGACTTCTTCACATAGTTAAACTTTAATTTAGAAAATTTATCTATCAATTGTTGCAATTAATTAAATATAAATCAACATGGAAATTTTCCTTATCACACACAATTATTCTCTTAAAGGAAAAAGCATGAATTAATTTGAAAATACATAATTAGTAAAAAGTATCTAATTAATTTAATTATCCTTAAATAATAATAATAATATTCATTTTCCTTAAAATATAATCTTATGTTTCACACCCAAGTTTTATCACAAATTATCAATTTCAAGAGTTATATATGTCATATCTATAACTATAACATTTGTAGGTAGCACAAGCGGAAACTTTTAACACATGTCGCTCTATTAAAAATTCACAACAAAAAAATCAAAACAAAAATTTACCATTAAAGAAAACCAAAACACGTGTCAAACCAAAACAATAAAATCGTGGAAGCTCAAATATATGACATCTGGCAACCACCAATGTGTCCATTTGTGCATTCAAATTTCAAAATTCAAATTTCAAATTTCAAATGTCATCATCAAAACGCCTGCCTTTATCTTTGTCTATAAAATACATCATTTTGTGGATGACCAAACCCTAAAGCACAATTTCAACACGCCGGCCTCTATCTTTGTCTAACAAGTTTTTGTCTTATGTTGTTGATGAGGATCATTTTGGTTACGGTTTGTGATTTTTATATCTTCTCCAGTGCCTAACTCCAGCTTCAGAATGAAGTCTCTTCTGTGTCTTTTCAAATACCGAAGCAAAAGAAGAACTCATTTTGGTATTCTTGCAGTCGTTTTTGTCATCCTAGATATTTGTTAACATTTTTTATTGGGAGTAACTTTTTTTGTATTGTTGCAGGCTCGGAGTTGTCTCAGAAATGCAACATATTTGAAGCGAAATGCAACATATCTGAAGCAGAAGAACGACGAACTACGGTATTCTTCCAATCCTACTACTCGTCCTAGATATTTGTTAACATTTGTTATGGGGATTAACTTTGTCTATATTGTTACAGGTTTGGAGTTATTGAACATATATTGCATTTGCATTTAATCCAGAGTCTCGAGTTGATTATAAGTCGAGACCGAGGAATATAGGGGAAAAGAGAGATTGGAGAAGCACTTCAAAACTATGAACTTTCCGTACGAGTCCGAGGATGTTCTGCCAGTGTGCTTTAACCCACCTCGCGATGGTATAACGAAGGGAAAGCAACAAACTTGTGGAAAAGTCTGGAAGCATCAACAAGTTTGAAGTGCAAGAATGTGTATCATGACAAAGTTTTTCGTCGCTGTTTGAAGATTGTTAAATGTTCCTTTCTATTTGTTAATATGTATGCAATCCAACACCTGCATCACATTTGGAATGCAATCAAACAACTTTATAATTCCTCGCTTAGTCTTTATAAACATGTCGGCTAAAACTTGAATGCATTCAAACACGTCGGCCAAACTTCAATTACGACTTATAAACACCTGTGTCACATTTTGAATGCAATCAAACAACCTGGTAATTCCTTCCTTAGTCTTTATAAACACGTCGGCTAGAACTTGAATGCATTCAAACACGTCGACCAAGCTTCAATTACGACTTATAAACACCTTGCCAAATCCTCACTTACGCTTTATAAGCAACTGAGCTTCAAAACACCAATTCCATATCGAACAGTTTGTTGCCAACCAAATTAACAAAGTTACAATTATTTATGGATGTTAAAAATCGAAATATCAATAGTAGGGTGATGATGTTCGAATTGACGAAGGGCCATCTGAAATCCGTCTTCGAACATCTCCTTACCTATGTTACTGAATTCTCAAAGTTCGGAGATCAGCTCTGCTTCCCTTTTTTCCTTCGCTGCTTGGACCAAACGTAGGTGATCCTCTGCATTTTTAGCTCTTACTTCAGCAGCATCAGCCAGTACCTTGCCAGCCCTGGCCTCTTCCTTCGCAGCTTTGGCTACTTCCTTTGAGGTTTAGGCTTCTTCCTTCACAGCTTCGGCCTCTTTCTTCGCAGCATCAAGCCCTTGCTCAGCAAATTGGGCTCTTTTTTTGGTGGCTTGCAATTCAGCCTCAACCTCTTTCAACTTTTCTTCGACGACCTTCAATTTGGCGCATTCAAGCTTTTGCAATCTTTGTAATTCAGCCCTATATTAATCGTCAATGTCTTCAATTTTTTCATGAACTAGCTCCAACATATCCTTGTGCCACACAAAATCCCTATCGAATAATGTTATTTCCACAACTTGCATATCCAGTGTATTTGAAAGATGTTGCTTCTCCTGTCGTAGTACTTCAACTTCATTCTCCAACGAGCGTATTTCGTTGTTCGAATCCATGAGTCTCACCGACAATGCCATTGCACGACCGAACATGGCAAAAAGAGAATTTAACATCCCACGATTTCCCACAGAATCTAGCATCTCTTTATCAAAATTAGATGGAAAATACAAACTAGCCAATGTTGACCTCACCAACTCTGTGTCCATGTTAATTTGCCAGAGTGAATTGTCCTTGACTTTGCAGATCCCTACGTGGTATACTCGGCAGAGAGGTCCCAGGCCAAAGTAGAATAGTCCTGGCAGATTAGGCAACTTTGGATCCTCAACTGGAGGCCTGAAACTGTTCGAAAATGGGTGGGAAGGGGCGATGTTCAGCGTAGAGTTGTTTGGAGTGGCCGAGGAAGATAGAGCAATTGTAGATACTTGAGGTTGAGTCTCGGTTTGCATTTTAAAAGCTATCACTAGGAAGAATTGTTGTGCTTAATTTGAATCTCCTCTACTGGTCCTGAGTTCCCCATATTTGAAGACGACTCCTCCAACAATTTTGTGAGTCTTCCTGATGCTCTGAAGCTGTTATGATTTGATCATTGTTCTGTACCATAGTTGAGTGGTCTGGTGGGCATGAGTTTGCCCTCTCGGAGGACGACTCCTCCAGCAGTTTTGATGAGTCCTCCTCATCAACATAAGCCACTATAAGTTGAGTATTGTTCTGCTGCATAGTGGAGTCTTGTGGTGGGCATGCGTTGTCACTATTTGAGGATGAGTCCTCTAGCAGTTTTGATCAGTCCTCATCATAATCTAAAGTCACCATCTTCCTAATATCATTTTCCTGTTATTCTTAGAGGGAGGTGCAACACGGAGGACGTTGGGATTCCAATAACCTATCAATTCTGTAAAACAAACTTATCGGTTAAATTATGACAAACATTACAGAACTTACAGCACCTGACTGTTACTCGCCTTTCAAGTATTGATCAGGTTCCTTCGCATCAATTGAATCCATCAAGTCTTTGGTGGGTAAGGGTTTGCTGTATGAAATCCTGAAATCAATTAGAAATTTTATGTTGACCTTTTCCTGTGCCATTAGTTGATGGGCCGCCCGAGATTTGAACTTCGTGGGTATGAGCCAATAAAGAGGAAACCTTGGGGCATAGTTCTCATGGAACAGTATACGCCTTGACAGATCAGTTTTTCTAGCTTTTACTTTAAAGAAAGCATCCTTTAATGCATTGAAAGAATTTTTGTACAGGGAAAATACGTCGGCGAGAGTTGTAATGCATTCAAACACGTCGGCCAAGATTAACGTAGCACTTATAAACACGTTGGCGACAATTTGAATGCATGGGAACACGTGGGTCAAGCCTCACTTAGGACTTATAAACACCTCAACTAGACTTCGAATGTATTCAAACACAAGTTACCACTTATAAACACGTCGGCGAGAGTTGTAATGCATTCAAACACGTCACCCAAGATTGACGTAGCACTTATAAACACGTCGGCGAGAGTTGTAATGCATTCAAACACGTCGGCCAAGATTGACTCAGCACTTATAAACACGTCGACAAGAGTTGTAATGCATTAAAACACGTCAGCCAAGCTTGACGTAGCATTTATAAACACGTTGACGACAGTGTCAATTAATTTGAATACGTCGCCCAAGCCTAACTTAACATTTATAAACACCTCGGTGAGAGTTTGAATGCATGGTAACACGTCAGCCAATCCTCATCTAGGACTTATAAACACCTCAGCTAGACTTCGAATGCATTCAAAAACCAGTTACGAATTATAAACAAGTCGGCGACAGTTGTAATGCATTCAAACTCGTCGACCAAGAGTGACGTAGCACTTATAAACACATCGGTGAGATTGTCAATTCATTCAAACACGTCGACCAATATTCACTTAGCACTTATAAACACGCCGGTAAGAGTGTGAATGCACTCAAACACGTTGACCAAGTTTGACGTAGCACTTATAAACACGTCGGCGAGAGTTTGAATGCATTGTAACACGTCGGCCAAGTCTCACTTAGTACTTATAAATACCTCGGCTAAACTTTGAATGCATTCAAACACCAGTTACAACTTATAAAGACGTCGGTGATAGTTGTAATGCATTCAAACAGAAATGACAACTTATAAAGACGTCGGCCAAGCGTCATTTAGCTCTTATAAACACATCGGCTGTGCTTCACTCAGCAGTTATAAACAACTCCATCACTGTTTGTATAAACTAAAACACGTCGCCCTATCCTCACGTAACACTAATCCCTAGAGTTTTAATACAATCAAACAGCTTTGCCAACCATCAGTTAGCACTTATAAACACCTCATCGATAGTTTGAAAGCATTGAACACGTCGGCTAAGATTCAATTAACACTTATAAACACATCGGTGAAAGTTTGAATGCGTTCAAACACGTCGGCCAACATTCACTTAGCACTTATAAACACATCGGCGAGAGTGTGAATGCACTCAAACACGTCGGTCATTCCTCACTTTGCCCTTATGAACAACTCGGCTAGAGTTTGAATGCATTTGAAAACGTCGGCTATCCTTCACTTAGCAGTTGTAAACACATTCGCGAAAGTTTGAATAAACTGAAAAACGTTTAGGATTTTTAGGAATTTGTCCACATGGAAATGTTCTCGAGTTCTGTAATGTTTGTTATTGTATGATTAAATTAAGCATAATTTACAAAGAATCTTAGCAACAGACGTTTCAATACAAACCATCAAATCGTGGCATCCGACGTATGTGACCCCTGTTAAATTTCAAACACGTATTCAAATTTCAGATTTGAAAATTCAAATACAAACTTTATATTTGTGAGGTAGTACAAGTGGAAACAGGGCCCACATGACTCTCTGCCATAATTTACGTTCAAATTCAGCAACAGACGTGTCAATCCCAAACTATGAAATCGTGGAAGCTTACGTCTGTGACAGGTGGTAATTTGTAAACCACGTATTCAAATTTCAAATTTAAAAAAGCAACATTGTGTCTTTGTCAAAAATGTCTATAAAACTGTCATTCTGTGTAATAGCAAACGCCATGGTTTTGGTAAAGTCTTTTTTCATGATGTTGCTTTTGGGGAGTTGTACTATTTTGGCCTTGCGATTCTTATATCTTCTCCACCAAAGTTTCCTTTGATTTTCCCTTCTTTGTGTTGTTCTTCTTACGGATTGCAGGATTTTACGGTCTTTGTGGTATTCCTCTTAGCCATTCCTGTTTTAAGTTCTGCAAATTTCTGTAAATTTCTTCCATTTATCAACTATCCAAACCTCAGCACCAATTTTTTTTCCAATTCACTCTCCATCTACCACTGTTACGAAGCTCAAGCAACAGTAGATTTCATATTACCGACACTAAGAGAAATTACCAGATGCGCATTTCAAGAACTTATTGTGTAACAAACCAAATAGACTTGGGTGCCTAAATTGTTTGAGGAAAATTTTCATTTATTTTCCAATTCACTCTCCATCTACCACTCTTGTGAAGCTCAAGGAACAGTGTATTTGATATTTCCATTAGTAAAAGAAAATACCAGTTCTCCATTTCAAGAAGTGAATGTCACTGCCATTGTGATAAGTAATTGTTTAACAAACCAAACATACGTGTCTGCCTAAATTGTTTGTGTCAAATTTTTATTTCCAAGTTCAGAAGCAATGTCCTATAAATACTATTTGTAATGGCGAAATACGACATTAACAGATTATCTGAATAACTGTTATCACTAAATCCAATGGAGATATTGAAACACCTTTGCCAACATTCAGTTAGCACTTATAAACACCGACGTAATAGTTTTTAATCCAGTGGTATACGTCGGTCATGCTTCCCTTATAGTTATAAACATCGCCGCGACAGTTTGAATAAATTAAAAGACGTCAGGCAATCCTCTATTACCTCTAATAAATACCTCTACGAGAGTTTGAATGCATGAAAACACGTTAGCCAATGCTCACTTAGCACTAATAAATAGTTCACTTTGAATGCAATCAAATACATTTGCAAACCTTGACTTATCACTTATAAACACCTGCGCGATAGTTTGAATGCCTTAAAACACGTACACCAATCCTCACTAACAACTTATACAAAGCTCGGAGACAGTTTCAAAGCATTCGAAGACGTCGACCATAGTTTGAAAACAATCTAACACGTCTGTAAAGCTTCACTTAGCATTTAAAAAAACCTCAGCTAGAGTTTGAATTCATTCAAACACGTCGGGCAATCCCCATTTAGCACTAATAAACACCTCGGAGAGATTTTGAATTCTTTCCAACACGTCGGCCAAGCTTCACTCACAACTGATAAAAAATTATACACGTCAGATAGTTTTAATGCCTTAATACACGTCGACCAATCCTCACTTAGCACTAATAAATAACTCAGCCAGAGTTTGAATGTATTAAAGGACATCTTCAAAGCTTCACTTATGACTTATAAAAACATCAACTAGAGTTTAAATAATATAAGGACGTCGGCCAAGCTTCACTTATTAAAGCGCTATAGAGATTGTTATATTCTCAAAACAACCAAATTAGCACAGATTATTAAAGGGTATAGATAGATTAAGGATCATGCAATAAACATCTCATGACATTAGTTAGATAACATAAATTGATATCGAACGGAATTAACAAAGTTCCAAATAACAAAACGACAATTAACAAAGTTCAAAATTCCAAACTCAAAGCAGAACATTCAAGTATCAAATTGCAAATAAAACTTCAAACATCATCCTCCACGATCTTTCCGTATACCACATCTTTATCCATGTCAAAAATTAAGGAATCAACAGTAGGGTGATGAAGTGCAAATTGACGAAGTGCCCTCTGAAATCCATCTTTGAACGCCTCGATGCCGATGTTAACTAAGTCGCCAATTTTAGACTTTAGCTCTGCTTCCTTTTTGTCCGAAGCTTCTTGGATCTTAGTGACATGATCCTCTGCACTTTTAGCTCTTAGCTCAGCAGCATTAGCTCCTTCCTTTGCAGCCCTGACCTCTTCCCTCGCAGCTTCAGCCTTTTCCTTGTAGGTTTTGGCTTCTTCCTTGAAAGCGTCAGCTTCTTTCTTCTCAGCATGTAACATTTCCTCATAAGTTTGGGCTCTTTTTTTCGTCTCTTCCAAGTCAGCCTCAACCTCTTTCAACTTATCCTCGACGGTCTTCAGCTGCGCAGATGCTTGCTGCTCAAATTTTTCATGTTCAGCCCTATAAAAATCATGTACATCATTCAATTTTTCTCAAGCTTCCTCCACCATCGTTATCTCCCTCTCAATAGCAGATTGCAAATTCCTTATTTCCACCAATTTCATATTTAGTGTATTTGAGAGTTCCTTTTTCTCCCGCCGTAGTGCTTCAATTTCATTCTTCAATGTACTTAGGAAGTTTATTTCGACAGTAAAATCCATGAGTCTCGCTGTCACTGCCATTGCACGCCCCAACATGGCAAAAAGAGAAGTCAACATGCCCTGATTTCCCACAGAATCTAGCAACTCTTTATCATAAGTTGATGGAAATTCCGAACTCCCTAATCGCGACCTCACCAACTCTGGATCCATGTTAAGTTCCCAAAGTGAGTTGTCCTCCAATTTGCAGATGCCAACGTGGTCTACCATGTAGAGAGATCTTGGACCAAAGTAGAATAGGCTTGGCAGATTAGGCAACTTTGAAACCTCAACTGGAGGCCTGGTGCTGACCGAAGATTGGTGAGAAGGTGCAATGGTATGCACAGAGTTGTTTAGAGTCGCAGAGCAAGATGGATCAGCTGCAGATTGTTGAGGTTCATTGTCGAGTTGGATTTTAGAAGGTACCACTGGCCGAGGATTGATCTACTCAATTTGAAACTCCTCTTCTAGGGTTGAGTTTGCCCTCTTCGAAACCGACGGTTCGACCATTTTTGGTGAAACTTCGTCATGCTCTGAAGCCCCTATTGGTTGAGGATTCATGTGCTGCATATTGGAGTCGTCGGTTGGGCATGATTTGCGCATCTTTAAGACCGACTGCTCCAGCTGTTTTCGAGAGTCCTCCTCATCATCCAAGTACACCACCATCTTCCTCTTTTTACCACTTTCTGCTGGTCCTTGATCCGCCACCACAGTGGCAACTTTAGCTAGCACGGCCTTGCGATTCCATCGTCCCATTAGTTCTGTAAAAATAAATTTATCTGTTAGACTATGACAAACATGACATTAGTCACATGACCACACGCAGCTCACCATTCAAGTACTCTACAGGGTCCTTGGCGTCAACCGAATCCATCAACTCTTTTATCGGTAACGGGGGCCCGTATGAATTTCTAAAATCAATTAGACATTGTATGTCCACCTTTTCGTCGGTCGTAAAATGATATTCCTGCCTAGATTTGAATTTGTTTGGGATGAGCCAGTAAAGAGGAAACCTTGGCGCATTGTTCTCATCAAACAGTATACGCTTCAAGGGATCATTCTTTGTAGGTTTTACTTTAAAGAATGTATTTTTGAATTCCTTGAATGAATCTTTGTACAAGGTAAACAATTTGAGATGCGTATTTGCAAGTGCTAAAGAAATCCAGCCAATCGACATCCCGTATTTCATTTGGTAAAAGAACATAAACTTATTTACAGTGGGCTGTATACTCAAATACTTACAAAGTATCTGGAACACCTTCAAAAGCGCCCAAGTGTTTGGATGAAGTTGGCTAGGGGTTGTTTGTATTTCGTTCAATATATGGCATTCAAAAGACGACAGAGGAAACTGAATGGCAAAGTCTCTGGCCATGTAGTCATATACATAAGTATAGTCATCGACGTTGACAGATGGCGACATGTAAACCCTCTCGAATGGGTTACAACCACTCAGTTCTATGAAAGGCATGAATTCCGATGAGCAAACATTGTAGATGCTCACAACCTGCCGAAGATACTCATTTGTAAAGATAGAGGCAAACCGCTCAACACCCCCGCTTACCCATTTGTATTTATCGTCTGAAGGAGGAGGGTATTTCACTCTTTTCTTAGGTTTCTTCCTTGGTCTCTCATCCCCCGACTGATTCATAGCCTTACGCTTTCTGGGTTTGACAATGGCCTTATTCTTTAAGGGTTTCGCAATGACCTTACCCTTTTCCTTCCCTAACTCAATGTCTGAAGCAGAATAATATCCTATTGGTTGCACCTCAATAGCAACCTTCGTTCTACCATCAGAACTCTCACTAGAAACAGAATCACAAAAAGAAGACATGAAGCAAGAACTTACCAAATTAAATAATTCAGACAAAACTGGAGGCTAGAGCGTCAGGAAGATTGTAGATTATTGCGAGTATTCTTTCTTTGAATCTTGAGACTGAATGTTTCAAACTTTCGTAACCTATTCTAAAACTCAAAAGTCTACTCAGAAAGTTAAACTAAAAACGCAATGTTTTTAGTCTAAAATTTGGAATCATAGGGCCCCGTCAGCACTTTGTGAACGAATTAAAGCCGACCACATTAGTCAAGTACGTCCTGTCATTTCAGCATTCCAGAGAATTTTCTGCATCAACCGAAGCCGTTTCTCGGGAGAGGAGAGGTCAAAATTATAATTGTTAACCAAAACCCCTCATTAATGCTTTGTCAAATTGATAAAACCCCTCATTAATGCACTAAGAAGTTTATAAGTCTCACTTAGCACTTTTAAACAGTAAAGTGTAAACACTAAACATTTTTACCAACCTTAATTAGCACTCATATATCATTTGACGAAAGTTTGAATGCATTCAAAGACGTCGGCGAAGCTTCACTTAGCACTTAGAAACCCTAGACCATAGTTTGTATGCATTTAAACACGTCGGCCAAGCTACACTTAGCTGTATAAACACCTCGGCCAGATTTTGAATGCTTCCCAAAAGCTTCACCAAACTTGAAGAGCACTTATAACTACCTCGGGCAGAGTTTGAGTGCAATGAAACACGTAGGCCATCCTTTACTTATCACTTATAAAGACATCAACTGGAATTTCAATGCATTAATTACCTTGGCCAACCGTTACTTACGGTCGTAAACAACTTAGCCAGAGTTTCAAGGCAGTTTATGACGTCGGGGAAGGTTCAATGAGGACTTATAAATACCTCGGGCAGAGTTTGAATGCATTCAAACACGTCGGCCATCCTTTACTTAGCGCTTCTGAAAACCTCAATGAGACTTTTAATGCATTCCAACACGTTCTCCAACCTTCACCGAGGCCTTTTAGACACTTCGGGCAGAATTTCAATGTATTTAAACACCTCGGCTATGCTTTTTTTAGCCCTACTAAACACCTTTTCATTCAAACACCTTAGCCAACGTTCGTTTAACCATTAAAAACACCTCGGCAAAATTATCAATGCATTCGAAAAAGTCGGCCATGTGTATTGTTCATCCAAGTACCTTGATCAACCTTAATGTAAGCTTTCAGAACACCTTGGCCAAATTATCAATTCATCCTAAGACATAGGTCAATTCTCCCATGCATCCAACTACCTTGATGAATGTTCACTTAATCCTTAATATCAGTATCAAGTTTTTTTTAAATCTTTCCTAAAAAAAATGCATAGACAATTTTTGATATAATGTACGAAATTAATATTAAAAAAATATTAATTTACGCGCAATAAAAAATTATAAACAAAATTTAAAAAAATTATAAATATTGGGCACCTAATAATTTTTTATTGATTTTTAATGCATACAAACAACTTGGGTAACTATCGTTTATCCTGTTAAATCCAAGAACAACTAATGTAGCTTTCTCTCCATAGTAGACTAGAGGAATGTGCCACAATGTTAAACTTTTAGAAGCAAATTGCATACCCCAAGACAAAGGTTGTACGTAGCATTATTTTTTCGTCAAAAGAGAACTCTGGTGCCTCTGGAAATTTTATTTCCAAACACAGGTATCCAATTTTTACCTAAGTATGCATTAAAGATTTTTTTTGTCAATACTTTTTGTAGTCAACCTGATATTCACCGAAAAGGCAATTGTTAGACTTTTTCTCAACATTGCATTGCAGGAACGAGGCACAGTTGCATCTTCTGCAACGAATTAACATACGCCAAGTCAAAACTTATATAAAAAAGTTGATTGTATGATTCTTTTTGAAATAACTTAAGAGATTTGGGGACTCCAAATACTATGTTATATGGTACGTGGATTTTCTTTTGCGTGAAAGAGACAACTGTATTGGGTCTGAAAATTTTATTTCCAGCGACAACTATTCCTTTTTACTTTATTTTGCATTAAAAGTTTTCTGGTCGATGTCTTTGTCAGAAGCGGATATTCACCAAAAACGCAATTTTTTTTGTTTTTTAATAACTAATCTTTATGTACAGCTTCTCTTTTTTACATTATTGATTTTTTACCTTTTATATTTAGGATAACTTTTTTTTTGTTAACACTTTTGCATCTTCATTGTATTCTATCATCTTCATCTGTCACATCAAAACCAGCTCAATGAGAATTTGGAATTGTTATTCATATGGATATGGATTCAAATGATTACAAAATTGCAAGACCAAGAAGGAAATTGATCATCGCTGAGAAGTTTTCCAATAAAACTAAGAAGGGAGCATGTAGAAAGTTATCTCTTTGTACTTCCATCATTTTTGTATTTTCTTCTAAAAGTGTTTCATCTATCGATATATTGATTGTCATTGTATCGAGTTCTTTACTTCAGGTGACAATGAGGTCGACCAAAGTAATGCACATCAAAGGGAAGTTCTCAAACCAAATGAGGGTAACATGCATCGTATATAACTATCGTTTATGGAAGTTTAGGCTTTAGATAATCAATATTTCTTTTTAAAATTACTTAACCTGATTGGAAATCTTATTTCAGATAACTTTGATAAGGATTGTGCAAATGCAAGAAGAAAATGAAAGTTTATTGTCTCTCAAAACAAACAGAATAGTATTCCAAACAAGACGCCATTTTGTGAAGTCATTTGTGGCCAGTCATCACTTTGCTTTTAAATACAATTATTTGTTCTGAAAATTAGACTAACACCAACCTTGAACTTAAATTACTTCTTCCAGAACATAATCAAAATTCGGAAAGAAGCGTTATCGACAAAAGTACTGTCACCCCTGTTTCGCAGAGTATGGTCGAAATTAATCAAAATTGTCAAAATTAATCAAAATAGAATAGAATATATATACATACTTATCTGTCATTTCTTATGTTAAACGATATTTTTTCGCAGGTAATTATGGTGTGTTGACTGTTGAATCAACACAAAAATCGTTCTCATGTTATCAACAGAAATCATCATTTTGTGTTGGCAAGGAGAACAATATTAAATATTCATTGAAAACCAACACATTAGACGTTGGGAAAGGATTTCGAAAGCAACAATATGATGATAATTTATAATATCATATATATTGGAGTCAGTTATGAATTTCTTTACCATACACCATTTTTTACCGTAGTCCATTATTAGCTAACAAATTTCATATATGCAATATTTATTGCTTAGGTACAACTCTTATTCAATCATTTGTAGAATGTACACAAATGAATTGCTCTGAAAAATCTGACATTCTCAATATCGTGGTTGTTGTTAATCGAACGGAACATGAAAACACAATTAATAAAAAACAAAACGAAGGTGAGTTTCATATATATATAATTATTTTTATAACTGGTATTATTTTTTTCATCATAAACACTTAATTAATATTAACGTATAAACTTTTCTTTGTCAAGTTCAAGTTATATTTTGTCCCCCACAAAATCAAAAACAACGGAGTCATCTCAATGTTCTGAAGTTGTACATCTCTCTTATTCGGCTTCTAATATGAATTATTCTTCGATGATATAAGATTATGACCAAGCCTTACCAATTCATATTGATTTTAACAATAACCTTTCTTGCCAAGTTGAATCTCAAGGTTAGGACTTTATTCCTTTTGACATTTACATTTGGTCTTAATTATTGTACACTATTTCTTTATCAATATATTACAAACACATTTGTTATTATTACTATTCATTAAATTTAGAAATTGTTGATATTGGTCAACCTTGCATGGAATGCCAATACTGTCATGCTGAGTTGTGGTATGAAGAGAGAGTTGATAAATCAAAAAGAGGCAATCAAGTAGAATTCTCTATATGTTGCGGAAGGGGAAAGGTACAACTTCCATTATTACAAAAACCTCCACAATTGCTTACAAATTTACTTAGTGGTGAAGATCATAGAAGCAGAAACTTCTTACAAAACATTAGAAGTTACAACAGCATGTTTGCTTTTACTTCTATTAGAGGTAAAATAGACTCTTCAATGAATAATGGATCTGGACCTCCTCAATTTATTTTTAATGGACAAAATTATCACCGCATAGGAAGTTTGTTGCCAGAAAATGGATCAAGTCCTAAGTTTGCACAACTGTACATCCATGATACAGAAAATGAGACAACTAATAGAATTCATCATTTTGGGTACATAATTTTATTGTTTTCCTGTTAAAATGATTTAGATCTTACTTTTAACATTTTTTTATTTTTTAAATTTAGGTCGAATATAGAATAATCAATTTTTGACAAATCATTGATTGCTGATCTAATAAATATGATTGATGAACACAACTCGCTTGCAAAGTCATTCAGAAGGGTTAGAGATTTGTCACATGATTTTCCAAAATCTGACTTTACGTTGAGATTGTTTAAAAATAGATGGAAAGATCCTAGAGTGTACAACACACCTTCAATTGATGAGATAGCAACTTTAGTAGTTGGTGATTTGAGTAATATGGAGCCAGGAAGAGACATAATTGTCAAAAAGTGGTTAGGAGAATTGACAAGACTACATGAAACACACACTTCTTTTATTCCATTCCAATATCCTCTGATATTTCCATACGGAGAAGATGGATACCAAAAGAACATTCCGATAAGAGAGTGTCACAATCATGGTCAAATTCGAAAGAGAATGCGTGTTTCTTTAAGGGAACTCATTGCATTTAGAATCCAACAAAGAGATCTTGAGTTTGGTAACATCATCAACGCACGTAGGTTATTGCAGCAATGTGGTTGATTGTTACACAATGATTGAGTCACAACGTTTGTCATTCATAAGAGCAAATCGGAAATTAATACGATCTGAATTGCTTTGTGGTTTGCAAGAAGCAGTTAACAGAGGAGAGATTGATCCTTCCTTGATTGGTAGACGTGTAGTTCTACCTGCTTCATTTACTGGTGGTATGAGGCACATGTTCAACAACTGTCAAGATGTTATGGCTATTTGCAAGAAATTTGGATATCCTGATTTGTTTATAACTATAACATGTAATGTTAATTAGAGTGAAATCCGGGATTTCCTTCTACCAAAAGGTTTAAGTGCTTCAGATAGACCTAATATTGTTTGTAGAGTGTTCAAAATGAAGCTCGATCAGATGATGACTGATTTCAAGAAGAATAACTTTTTTGGCAATACTAGCGCAGGTATTTATTTTTGTAATTATTTTATTTTGATTTATTAAAATAATTTATAGTAATATTCGTTACTGGTCTATCTTTGTATATTAGGAATGTATACTGTGGAATTCCAAAAGAGAGGTCTACCTCATATATTATTGTGGTTGAATGGCGAAAATAAGTTACAAACTTCTAGGGATATTGATAGAGTTATCTCTACTGAATTACCACATGCAGATATATATACCAAAATTTCCAAAGCTGTTTTAGGTTATATGATTCACGGTCCATGTGGAGCAACTAGATTCAAGTCACCTTGCATGAAAGAAGGTAGATGTTCAAAATTTTTTCCTAAGAAATTCACATCTTCGACTACCATTGATGAAGATGGATATTCGTCTTATAGACGACGTGATCATGGTGTAGTTGTGGAGAAAAATGGAATTAAATTAGACAATAGAAGTGTTGTGCCTTATAGTCCAGTCCTTTTGATAAGGTATCAAGCACATGTTAATACAGAGTACTGCAACAAGTCAAATTCGATCAAGTATTTGTTTAAATATGTTAACAAAGGTCCAGATAGAGCTACAATTCAAATTTCTAGCAATTCTACAGAAAGCAGTGACACACCTATTGTGGACGAAATCAAAAACTACTATGATTGCAGATACTTCTCGCCATGTGAGGCAGTTTGGCGAATATTTGGTTTCGACATCCACCATCGATGGCCTCCTGTGCAAAGATTAACATTCCACCTACTGCGTCAACAATCAATTTTGTTTCAAGACGATGAGCAAGTTGATGTAGTCTTACAAAAAGTTCAAACTGCCAAAACAATGTTTTTAGCTTGGTTTGAGGCCAACAAAATTTATGTGGAGGGTAAAAATTTGACATATTATGAATTTCCAAACGTGTTTGTCTGGATGCCTCAACAAAGAGTATGGAGACCAAGGAAGCAGGGCTACATGATTGGTAGAGTGACATATGTTCCTCTTGGATCTGGGGAATTGTATTACATGCGCATATTATTGGCAATTCAGAAGGGTTGTACTGATTATGATAGCATAAAAATAGTAAATGGACAAATTTATGAGACAGGCTTGCTATGCTTTGGGGCTATTGGTAGATGATAAAGAGTTCATTGATGCAATCAAAGAAGCTAGCGAATTAGCTTCTGGAAATCAACTTAGAAGGTTATTTGTTTCATTATTGGTGATGAATACAATGTCCAAACCTAATGTCATCTGGAATGCTACGTGGAAGTTACTTTCAGATGGAATCATACACCATAAAAGTAAACAAAATAACTTGTCAGGTACTATATTTAGTAGTTTTACGAATATAATAATATTAGTTAGTCTTTATATGATTTTTTTTTGTGTAGGGCTTCAAATTGCGGATCCTCAACTACACAAACTTTGTCTTATCACTAGTGGAAAAAACACATTCCACGGCAGGATATCATAGCGGTTAAAAAAGAACCGCAATTAAAAACAACGCGGTGACATTTTTGAAATTAAGTGCAACCATACCACCACGGTTGGAGCGAGAACCGCGATGGTAAGACACAAATATTTAAAATTGAAAAATTACAAGGAGATACCAGCGCAGTTGTTTAAACAACCGCGCTGGTATCTAAAAAATCATTTAAAAATTATTTTGCAAGGAGATACAAAGGCGGTTGTTTAAACAACCGCCCTTGTATGTGGGATACGAGCGCGGTTCCCACTAACAACCGCGCTCGTATCCCCTGCTTTTAGGGCTTTTTGCGTATTAATTTCCTTCTCGCTTTCATCTTTCTCTCTTTCTCTCAAGCAGTGTCATACTTCCTCTCTCGGTCTTGCCATTTCATTCTTCCTCTCTCAGTCTCACCATTTCATTCTTCCTTTCTCGGTATCACTATTTCATTCTTCCTCGTGGTCTTGCTTGGGTCTCTTAAGAAGGTTTTGCTTCCGCGGCCGCCACCACACCACCACTAAGAAGGTCTGCTTTCGCGCCCGCCACCACCACCACCACTCAGGTCTCTCTTTCTTTCTGTCTCATTCTTCTACTCCAAACTTCTTACTCCTTGTTCTTAGTATTTTTTTACACAAACCCATTGTTAATATTGCTAAGCATGAACCAATCTCATAGTCACGCATTTATTGTTAATATTGTTTTACACAAACTTCGTACTTGGTTAACTTTCAACGTTTTCTGCAGCAAGTATTGGATACCTTGATTGTTTCATAGTTCGCGTGGTACCAAGTCAGACACATTTTTGTTCCCTGGTTACTAATTATTCTGTTGCTTTTATTGTCTACCTGTTAGGTTTTTCTACTTAATGGATCTGACACACGAGGATGTAATTCTTGATTAGAATGATTAATTGGTAGTAGTTGTTATAGTTTTTAGATACAAAGTAGGATAAAGATAGTAGTTTCAACTTCAATTACTTCTGACAAACCTGGAAGAGAGGGTAATTTATTGTAACCAATCAAGCGGTGAAAGCGGTTGTACTTTAATTTTGGCACTAAAGTTTGTGTATAAGTTAATGAAATTGGAAACAGATAGAACGGTGCCCAACTGAACATCGAGAACTGGATTGTCTTCCGAAAGAAGATATATGGTGTCGTGATTTTCAGTTTCATTTTGTACCTATTTTTGATTTATGAAATTCATAGCGTTTAGGGGATAAAGTGATAAACCCAACTAGGTATATTTACTGTCATCATTTGTTGTTTCGTTTTGAATTGATTTTGGTTTATGAAATTGCTAGCGTATGGGGAAGATATGTTTGTAACTTCTATCTGGTCGTGTTATATATCAGGTTTCCATAGGTTGCATTTGGTTAACTGCAGCTTCATTTTGAAGATAAAAAGGAAGAGAAAATGAGGATGAGGAAGTACAGGAAACCTATGCCATTAGGTTGCAGGGAGCAAATATTCAATGTTTTGGTAATGGGCAGCAGCAAAAAGCTGCTGCCATTTAAAAAAAAAAAAAAACCTGGCACATACCAGTGCGGTTGTAGAGGGAACTGCGCTGGTATGTGTCAGTTTTTGCTATTTTTGCACACTATGAGCCATTTTTTAACGCGGTTTTTGAAGAATCGCAGTGGTATGTTATACTTTCCATCGCGGTTGTACAATCGTGTTGGTATCTTCAATACTTTTTATCGCGGTTACATCCATTGCGGTTGCGCAACCTCGCTTGTAAGCCTTATACAACCGCGATTAAATATCTTTTTTCTACTAGTGTATAGAGATTGAAATGTTAATGGTGTCCAATGGTAGATCCTTAAAAGAATTTGTTTCACTTCCACAGCCTGATATGTCCAATTCATCATTCTTTCAGAACACTTTTATTGTGGACGAGATAAACTATGATAAAGAAGATATGGGAAGACAACATGCGTCATTGTTAGAATCTCTTAATACTGAGCAAGTGAAGGTCTATAAAGAGATCATGTCAGCAGTACTTTTACAAGAAGGAGGTTTTTTTTTTTGTATGGCTATGATGGTATTGGAAAAACATTTATGTGGAGAACATTGTCATGTGCTCTGAGATCTAAGGGAATGATAGTTCTAAATGTAGCTTCAAGTGGGATAGCTTCTTTGCTACTTCCAGGAGGAAAGACAACACATTCTAGGTTTTGTATACCTATATTAATAAATGAGGAATCAACGTGTAACATACCTCAGGGAAGTCTTCGTGCAAGGTTATTGATCGAAACAAAATTGATTATATGGGATGAAGCACCAATGATGAATAGATTATGTTTCGAAGCATTTGACAGAACTTTGAGAGATATT
>Ga0123340_1001361_pt1 | contig 20103 bp, 16 predicted proteins | sample SirMexnodulemix_FD_89961 | JGI IMG/M metagenome (GOLD analysis project Ga0123340, IMG submission 89961) | Root nodule microbial communities of legume samples collected from Mexico - Siratro Mexico nodule mix | ecosystem: Host-associated > Plants > Roots > Nodule | place: Mexico: Nepantla... | reverse complement strand
GAATTTACTATAGTTGATATATATATATATATATATATATATATATATCTGATCTTGTTCAAATTTTGCTCAATTTGCTGGATGAGTAGTACTGGACAAGAAGCCTGAAGGAATTTTGAACAATAAATTGTTTTGTGTAAGACTGCTATGTTGGGAAGGTAAAGAATATCCAATAGATTCGTTGGTCAAAGGAGGAGTCTTGACTAAGTTGAGTTGTCCAATACATGAACAGCGCATGTGAAGAGTGACAAACTACTCAGTGCCATATGTCATCAGCTTATTGATAGTCAATAAGTCAAAAGTTACACCAAACTCTGAAGCTAAGTAAATTCTGATACAGCTTATTGTTCACATAATCTCAACTGAAAAGATTTGTTCTGTGTTGTCCATCAATGCGTAGCATATGTGTGTGATTTGTTTTGTATTTGTTTGTGAATTCAACTTTGTCTTTTGCATTTAGTTGGTATTAAATAGCTCATCTATAAACCATTCAACACATACAAATTCACTACTACTGTATTCATAGTGTTTTGCATTCATAGAACAAAAACCTATCCTTGTATTCACTTCAGCAAAATTCTCTCATGGCCTCTTTCTCCACACCACGAAAGCGTAATAAAAGAGCCTATGTAAAGAATGTTAAACCAAGTGATACCAGTGAAACTTTATATCTTGAAAGATGGTTTACTAGAAATCACGAGAGCATGGAAGAGTTTCACAGAGAATATAGTAGGAAGGCAATTATTGCTCCTATGTTTCTTACGATGTTGTGGCCAAAAGAATAAAAGTTGGACGAAGTTAGAGAGGCACTAAAATACCAAAGGCTTGAGAAGTTTATAAGGCTATCTGAAACGGTATACCCTGATTTGGTGAAAGTTTTCCTTACCAATATGTGGTATGATAAGGATGTCATTTACTCTCAAGTTAAGGGAGTTGATATTTGCATTAATGATGGAGTGTGGCTACCAGTTATTGACTGAGAAATGTAGGCATTCTTGTTGGTAGAAGCAACACAGTGGGGTTGGAAGAATTCAACAAAGTACAATTCTTCAAGTCGTGCTTCAGGAATCCCAATACTAAATCCATAAGCTATTTTGTCGCAACCGGAATCACAACGGGGACGGTGATCCAAAAAGAAATAAAATAAATTTTGAAAATTTTAGGGAAATGGAGTCGCCACCATAGTTTATTAGGAAAAACTATCGAAAAATCAAAAAAACAAGGATAAGGCTAATTTGCGAAACCGGATCCAGGTCTGGGAGTCAGTTACGTATGGGGAAGGTATTAGCACCCCACAACGTCTGTCCTAAGACAATACCTTTAATTAAATAAATAAATTGAGTGTGATTTTACAAAACATTTATTTTCCAAAGAAAGAGACAAAGATTAAGATAAAACAAACGAAATACTTTTTTTAGTTTTTTAGGCCCGACAAGGTTTAACCTTGCTCCTAAATATTTCCATCAAGGACGGAAAATCAGGGTTACGTAGTTCTTTGAAGAAAATGATTTGTTTGAAATGTTTGGTATTTCTTTATTTTTTTGAAAGTTTATTTTTTTTATTTTTGAAAAATTTAGTATTTTCAAAAATTAAACTTCATTTTGGATATTGCTTGATGCGTATGGCCCTTTGATATTCCAAATGAAATTAAAATTTTCTAAATTAAATCCTGCATAACGCGAACGATTATTTAGGAATTTAATAAAAAAAATTATTTTCAATGAAACCTCACATGACGTATATAGCCATTTAGAGATTTAATCAAAAATTTATTTAAATAAAATACTACAAAAGAAAAAAGAAAAGGAAAAAATGATAATAATAATATTTAACTTTAATATATTTTTTAGTGAAATATAAAATTTGTTAGAAAATAAAATAAAGTAAAATAAAAAAAACACTACACTCATTCAAATCCATCATTCGATGTCAATCACAACAAACTAACTACTGGGCTTTTCTCTTTCTAGAGCCATCCACGGGGCTTTTCTATTTCTTAACACTTTATTCAATTTTTTTATATTATTATTAGGCAATTAAATGCCCAATTGGCTGAATGCTAAAACAGCCATGTACCATTCACATTTGCCTCTTTTACCCTTTTTTTTCTATCATGAAACCAAAATGGGCCAAGCCCAACACCATGCCCCTTACTTCACTTTACCCTAAGTTAGGGTTCCAAAATACCACGGTGCGGCAGTTGCGAATGGTTCAAAGAGAGATGCCATTCGAGCACAATGAGGGGTTGCAAGCGAAGGGAAAAAGAGGTTCTGAATGGCTATGGGTTTTGGTGGAGGTGTGGTGGTGACAGCGTTGTTGCCATGATCTCCAGCAACATCGACGACAAGGAAAGGGGGGTGCTTGACGCCGTTTTTGGGTGAGGAACAGTGGTGGAAGGCTATTATGGCTAGGGCTGAGAGAGGAGGTTTTATATGGAGCTGCTGCTTGCGGTGGTGGAGGATCCGAGATGGCAGCTTGTGAAAGGGTGGTGTCGCGGTGCTTAATATGTGGAATGAGAGAGCTCGAGATTTGACAGAGATTTTCTGATTTTTGTTGTTCTATTCTGGTTTCAAATTGGGAGTATTCTCTAGACTTGAAAATATGTTTGAATTTTAAATTGAAATTGGATGTAGGTTTCGGGTATGGGCTAAGCGTGAGAATGTATCTAAAAGGCAGCTATCTCTAAGAATGCAGAGGATTGAGATTGTTCCTGAGGCATCAAATCTCCAAATTGAAAGTATACTTTACATACGATTCAATTTAAATTCTACAATCAAGAACTAACTAAGTTTTGGAAGAACCACAAGAACACAAGAAGATCAAGCAATACAAACAAATATTCATGCATACAGAGGCAACCAGCACATACTTGATGAAGCTTTTTCTAAGAACAACACTTTTTTTATCGACTTCCTTCCAATCTTTTCTTCCTTCGTAGTAGTTTCTTTTTTTACTCTTTTATGTGTGCTCTTTCTCTTCTATTTGCTCTAAGTGTTGAATGATTCCCTGGAAAGTGAGTTTGCAGCTTGCATATATCCCCGAAAAACCAAGTGGGAGGCAATGTGCCTTTTTTTCATTTATTAAGGGATGTTCCCCGCTTTTCAGACCTTGGGATCGTTCCTGCAGGGGGACCAAAAAGCATTTTTGCATGGTGCATTGTGTAGTTATGCTCATTACAGGAGACACAACATCTTTTTCTCAGTGAGGGTGGTGAAGCAGTGTACGAGGGATCCTGAAATGATTTGGTGGTGCTTATAGGAGTAAAAAGAGGGGGTTTGAAAAGAGGAGAGGGCTGACCCAAGAGGTGGTAGCCTTGAAAAGACCACAATTTTTTATATTTCGGTATTATTATTATAATTATTTTTGAAAGAAAAATGAAAATAAATAGAGAAGTACAATGAAATAAATACATTTTTTCATTTTTTTTTAAATAAGAGAGAATACAAACAAAAAATCAAAGTTTACTAAATGATTAAATTTTTTTTGAAATTATTAGAAACATTTTTTATCCGAACGAAATTAGGTGTTGACACTATTTTGTGGGAGGACTTGTTGTAACTCCTCGTATCTTGGCTTTCGTTATTATATGGCTACTGACCCCTAGAGGGTTTAATCATGTTGTATTAACTGAAGAAGATTATATGTTGTTGGGGGAATAAAGGTGAACTAGGTGAGTGTGATTAAGAAGCAGATTATAAAGATAAGGAGGAAAATTGAGTACAGAATTCCCTGTGTTGTCTTTGTCTCCCACTTCATTTAATACTTTGAGATAGATACTAAGGGTGAAGTGGTGGAAACTTTTAAGGCTCCAAATGAAATCAACACAACAACATTAAGTAAAATAGGACTGAAAGAAGTTTAATGATGACCACTGGATATGCAAAACTGAGAGTGATGGTCCTGATCAGCACCAAGATGGAGAAGGTGAAGATGTTGGCACAAGTGTTGTTGCTGCTGAGACTGAAGGAGGTTATGATGCTCACATGTCTGATGTTCACCCAACTGGAAATGAGAACTATTTCGCAAGCTTTGAAGCAAGGATGATAAACCAGTTACACTCCATGTAGGAAAAAGGTAGAAGCCACCACCAATACTGTGAAACGAGATTCCAAAAGATTGAGGACCTTGTTGAGGACACGCGATACAAATTAGGCCAAATGTTCAATGGACCAGAGGACTGAGTCTCATGCAAATCATATCTGGTTCCTTCTCTCCATTTGATGAATGCAAAGGGGGAGAAGTATGATGTCTTGTTGTTGTTGCATTAGATGATAGGGTTGTGCTTCTTTATTATGTTGTGTGTGCTGTTACTATTATATAGTTGTTTTACTTTCTATTTTTTCTACTGTTGTCATTGTAATTGCTGGTATACCTAGCTCTGCTCTGCTGATGATCTGCTATTGGTCTTGTTGGTTGAATGATGTTTTATCTTGTCTAAGTCAGTTTGTATTGTAATACGGTTGACTATAACTCTGATTCGTATTCTGGATATATTAAATGAAATGGTTTAAGTGTTTGTGTTCTAATACAAGTTTTAATCTCTTCTTATATACTTGGAAGGAATAACGAAGTATGGGGGAGCAATCACATATTTCCAGAGCTTACTAATTTCACCTGGTTTGAAAATATAAGGCAATATAATTAACTGTTTTCATTCAATCAATTTAATATTTTGCTCTGAACTTGCTGAGATTACGAACTTTTTTTAATCAACTGTTAGTGTAGTTTGTGCAAGACTGATTTAACGCAACTCGACACACACTTGTTTAATTTCATCAAATTGGGGGAGATTGTTAGCACCAAGAGTCGCTAAATAATTTGATGAAACTAACAAAAGGATGAAGTCTACAATGGATCAAAGCTAGCAACGTGGATTGCATGAAGACTCATAGAGCTTCATAGGTTTTTTGGTCTAGACTTAGGGGTGTGTGTGAGAGAGTTTGGTTTTGGTTTAAAATCACGAGTTGCGTGATATATAATTCGAAGTAAGCTCCAAAGAAATTTATTTTGCTTAAACAAATTATTAAAAGGTTCTACATGAGGTTAAATTAAACTTTGAAAAATATATTTCAGAAAGAAATTCAGTAAACTATTTTCAGAATCTAAACATGCAGGATTTTCTTCTAAGTCATAGGAAAATCAATCGATTGAATGATTGATACAATCGATTGAGGTTTTGACATAATTAATAATCAGATTTCTTATAAAAAGGGCAAGCATGTGATTTCAAAAACATCTAAGACATTTGTGCGAATACTTGTGAACTTTTCTAAGAAAGAAAACGTGTGAACATCTTTGACATTTGATTTTCATTAAGAAGAACCTCAAGAACACTAATATTGGAGCCTACTTTGTGTTTGGATTCGTGTAATTGTGGTTTTGATCCAGAGTTAAGTATTCTACTATGTTCTTATTTAATTTGTAATCTGTTGAATAGAATTACTGAAGTGATTGTTCTTTTATTGATCATCTTTGTACTATAAGCATATTGTTACATATTACATAGGGTTTGTAATTGTAATTGGTTTAGTGCAGTAGGTTCTACATTGTTTAGACAACTGTTGTAAGGTGCAATGGGTTGTTTGTTGTTGGGAGCAGTGGTTTCTTGTGGGTTGCAAGGAGTTTGTATTGCTATAAATTAATCTTGATGATCTTGATTAGTGGAATTCTTTGCTGGTTGGCAGAGGACTGGACGTAGCTCTTGAGGATGGGTGAACAGTATAAACCTTGTGCTCTTGATGTCTCTTTCTCTCTTCTTGAACGCTTATCATATTTTCTGTTGCTCGCGCAATTATTGTTCTTCGAATATAGTTGATTGTTCGTTCTGTTGGTGCTTTTCTGTGTTTTTTTCTGGACCTATTATATCATCATTATAATTCGCTTAATTTGTTCTTCATAATATTGGAGTGATTGTTGTTTTCTGATATCACTGTTTAACTGATTTAAATTCTGGAAGTTAGTTTTCTTGAATCAAGTCTTTCTTCTTGTTCTGTATATTGATCTGGACAATCTTGTTGTGTGATTGATATTCAGTCTATTGTCAATATTGTGTGTCTGATATTTTCTGGGCAGTTTTGAACTCAATTTTTATTCAACTAATTGCTTCCGCTTGTGTATCTGGTGTTTTTACCATTTATTGTTTTTGGGTGTGATTTGATTAATCTCTGAACTGTTTGAGAGTATCCATAGTATTCAGTTGATTGTGTTTGTGATACCAATTAACTATTGTTTGTTGTTTTCAGTTCTGTGTATTATCTCAATTAATTGATTCTGATATGGAATCTATTAAACTTTTGTTGTGCACTTCTTAGTATCAATTTTCAGTAGTTTTAATAAAGAGCTTTCATTCTACTTTTTATAAAAGTCATCTTTGCAAAATATTTTGAAAGTTCAATTCACCGCTACCCCCTCTTGAACTTGGCCTAAACTTGTTTTTCAGAGATTAATCATTTGGCCAACTAACAAAAACATGACGTCCTGCCCTAGTGTAAAAACTTTCTTAAGTAGTGGTACCCATTAAGGCAAATCTTGTTATTTGGGAATTTTGGGAAGGCCAAAGGTATCAAGCACCATGAATGCAAAAGTTTCCTTGGAAAATCAAACTTTTACGTTTATTAAACATTTTGCTATGGATGATATGCATTTTACTATTTTTAATCTTATGAATTCAACAATTCACAAACAAATGATTCATCACCTGACTTTTTTTTCAAAGTTTTTTTTTTTTCACAACACCCTTTAAGATTTGCCTGCAAAAAATCTCACGGTGTATATTTTTTGGTATGAAACAAAAATGTGAAAAATGAAATTTGGAATTTCGTAATATAATAATGCAGAAGTACAACAATAGTGTTAACATTGCACAAAAACATTTCATACAAAAAATCTTGTCATTAGGGAATCATATCAGGCACAGAACCTTTTGACTGTGTCAAAGTTGACTAGTAAAGGTAACTCTTCCCCATCCATCCATATGAGAATCCATGCTCCTCCTGGTAATGCTTTTTTCACCACATAAGGGCCTCCACAATTTGGCATTTTCCTCTACCATCTTTTTGGATCGAAATGATCTTCTTCACCACTAATTCTCCTTTTTCAAACTCTCTAAGGCGAACCTTCTTAACAAATGCCCTTTTCATCCTTCTTTGGTATAGTTGCCCATGACATTCGCCACCCATTGGGGATATTTTACTATTGCCAGAAAACTCGCATTAAAATGTTTTTCTACCTCTTCTTTTATCTTTAATGTCATTTTAGGTTTCATTCTTCTCAATTTTTGTTTCAATGGAGGACATTCCTGCTTAAGAGGTAACTTGTGATGTACTATGTCAGAGTCAAGACCCGACATATCTTGATAAGACCAACCAAAATCATCTTTGAATTCTCTTATAAGCGTGTATAACTAATCTCATGTTTTCTTTGTCATGCTGATACCAATTTTGACCTGCTTTTCTTCCCTTCTTCTCCCAGATCAATTATCTCAACAATCTTCTGACGTGGTTTTATTTCTCTTATTTCTTATTCCATTAATCTCAACAACTCTCGAGGGGGTTCACAGTCCTATTCATAATCATTTTCCATATTATCGACAAAGAGTGTGAAATTTGGGTGCAAAATACTTGAATTTTCAAAATCGACATATCTACATTATTCAATTTTACGAAAAGAAATAGGCAATAAAAGAATGCATGGAAACATGAAGTTATTATGGACAATGCAACTTGATATTATTGTTGAATTTTCAAAACATAAAGTTTCAAGCCAAACTAAAAGTCTTATTTAAGAAGAAAAAAGAAGAAAACATGAAAAATTACATTTCGCTATTTGTATACACCATGGGTAAATCTTTAAACTCCCAATTGATGATTTGTGCATCAGGAAGACAGGGTTACACAAGATTCAACTCTCCGCCTTCAAGCATCTCTTCAATTGTTGCCACTTCGATCAAATAGTTCGGAGGAAGACCATATAGGGGTCATCCGATATAAACTATTCTATTCCCCTAACTAGCATTGTTCTGAATTGGCAATATTCCAAGCTATGATGCCACAGGATTGAAAGATGTGGCTTCCTCGTTTCTAACTACAGGAATATCCTTAGTGCTTTTCAAAGCAACTAAGGTTTCAAGGATTTGACCTATTTGATCCTTCAATTGACAGATTTCAGATTTTATGGACTCTTGTGCTTCACCCCAGTCTTCCATCCTTTTGTAATTTGCACGAGTTCTATACGGGTGTTGCGGTAATTTAGCCATTATTGCATTATTTCTATTTTTTTATTTTACAAATGAATTAGAAAAGGGGTAGAAAAACACAAAAATTAAAATGCAAATTAATTAATCGACAACTATAAAAGTTGTGGAATACGCATGGAAAATTAACATGAGTCTGAATTTATTGGGAATTAAGTCTTCAATGACAAAGTTTATTACAAGTTTCAGGCAACAAAAGTAAAGTAGTATCAGCCTCAGCTACGAGCAACCATATTTTTCATACTTCCCACTAGCCATTTACAATGCTCTATGAAAGTTTCAACTTCCTTCGGTGGTTTGAAGAAAAACAAGGTTGTGCCAGCTTCAACTAGCATCTTCGGGATGCCTTTGATCGCCCCATTAGTCAGTGCCGCCAGTTGAGAAAAGCATGTCTTCCAACGTTCAACAATCTTCTCATGCTCCTCTATGTACTTCTACTTGAGTGACCATGGCTTGATATTTCGCTTCTGCTTCTCCTTGCTACCAATGCTCTTCCTTATTCGTTCTTCCCACTCCTTCATCAATTGTTCCATATCATTGACTCTGACCTAGAGATTGCGCAACTTCCTCAGTGCTTCATGCTTATCCTTATTGATGTCTTCATATAAGACCTTCCACTAACGCACCACGGATAAAGCTGCATCCCTTTCTTGGACCCTCATGGATAACTTAGTGCTAGCAGCTGCCAAGTCTTGCTTAAACCTAAGAGTGTAATCCCTTTCCTCTTTTTGCTTTCTTATCATCTCCTCGTAATCTTTCCTCATGCTTGCATAGTTGAGGCGGAGGCCTTGGAGATCATTGCTCAACTTAACATTCTCATCTTTTAACTCTTCAACCTCTTTCTTTAATCGCTTTACTTCTTCAGGTTCCTTATCCGGTATTGATTCTTCATTTATTATGTTAGGAAAAACTAACCCGAGAGGTAACTTGACTCTCCTGACCCTTTTTGTCATCCATATATAACTTCTTTATCTAGAGCCCACGATCTAGAGTCTCTTTCCATATGGATTACGTTCTCCCAAGCCTTTCGGACCCAATGCAATATTTCAGTGGCGGAGCCATCATCATAAGGGAACAGATATGTTTCCAAAACCACAAATGTAGGAGCTTCCCTCATCGAATATCTAAATTGTCTTTGAGCCAACACTGGATTGTAGTTGATACAACCCTTAGTTCCTATAAGTGACACACATTAGTATATAAGACGCAACTGTTGCTGCCACGAGAGTTGACATTGAATCTTCATTTGGGTCAAACTAACAAGAAGTTGAAACCAGTCTTTCGCCCCTTTTCTTCCCTCTTTTGTTGTATTACTGATTCCACTAGATATCTAATTCCAACCATTCTTTCTCCGAGACAAGAAACCAGCAAAACATAGAGAGTGGGCAAACAACACAACATTAACTTCTTTCTTACATGGCATAAATCCAGTGCTATGTACGTGTCTACCAGGATTATCGTTACTGGACTTTCAGATCAGATCTTAAAAGCAACAAAGGTAGATACTGCAGCATAGTCCACGAAATTCTCAAAGTTAGGAAACAACAAAACCCCATAGATAGTTAAAGCGAAAACATCCATGATCGTCTCCCAATCTTCTTCGTCGCTTAGCTGGTGTAAACGAGCTTCCAAGAATTCCAGGGAAATTTTGTCCTTCATGGCAATGCTTTTCTCCAACTCTCTTGAAAGCATTTTCATAATCTTGGATAGGGTCAACACAGAGGCGGGTTGCTCCAAATGCTGGTACAGTACCCTCTTTTCTAGAGGCATGTCCAGAATCTTTACAAACTCCTCAATTGTGGGCACCAGCTGGAAGTCTTGAAAAGTGAAACATCTAAGAGGGGATCATAATATTGGGGTAGAGCAATTATAACAGGCATCTAAAACTCCACTTCTAATAATCCCAATAGATTTCCATATTTATTCCTGAAAGTCGCTCTCTGTATTGCTTTAAGTCTTTGCCCCAATTCCTTGAGACCAGTCAGGTTGTTCTCTAGCACTCTGATCCTTATTTTCTTTTTCAAACCCTCCACTTCAGCCTCTCTCTAAATTTCATACCTCATGTTAAGTTCCATGGCGGTATACACAATCTTATAGTTTAACTGTTTTTTTTTTTTAAATGCATACAATGTATCAAATATTGAAAACGTGACATGAATATTTTTTATTCCCCATCATCTTCTTTAGATGGAAAATGATGCTTATGATTCAGATATATGACAATAACTCAAGAACAGCTAGTGGATCATTGAGCTGCAGAAATTCTCCCTTAGTGCCCTAATTAAGTTTTGACCTAACGGAGTTTAGGTTCTAGACCTGTAAATGCACGCTCACACAAGATAGCTTTCCTACTTATGATTAAAGGCCACTATAGCATATGGCTCACTCTATCACACATCCATATCATTCGGTAAACAACATCTTTATGGATATGAAATAAAGCGAACAAACTCTAGTTGGAGTTCTCACAACAACCAAGAAGGAAGTACATTTCCCCAGTCTTGTTGCACAACCCCTCTATTTCTAAGTTTTCACAGACTCGGGTATAGGGTCCTACTCATGATATGCAAGAATGTGTGTGTGAAAGGAGAAGAATGCATACCTAACCTTCACCTGCAAAAAAATCAGAAAAGTTTCCTGACAGATATATAACATGTCGTCTACCCTAGGGTTCAATATTTCAACAATAATTGTAAAAGCAAGAACGCATACAAACATATACACCAAAGATAACATTTATATATAAAAAAGAAGAGGGAAAGATAAACATTCAAAAACCCACACATATTTTTACTCATTTAATTAAATTTTCTTGGCTCTCGGAATCCCCCTTAGTAGAGTCATCATCTGTCACAACCAGAATCACAACGGGGACAACAATTCAGAGAAAATAATTTATTGTTTGAAAATAATAGAGACGGAGTCACCACCATAGTTTATTATGGTAAACTATAGAAAAAACAGAAAAGGAAACGGTCTGCAAAATGGAGTTAGGATTCGGGAATCGGTTATGTGTGGGGAAGGCATTAACAGCCCCACTATATTCATCTTAAGACGGTATCATTAACCAACACTACAAGAAAAATGTTGTTTAGAGAATAATTTTTAGCTACCAAATGAAATGGTTACTAATTGTGACCAAAATATTCACCAAATTACATTTTGGTTGCTAAATAACTACAAAATGGAAGTAATGATTGAATTTAGTGACCAATTAAGTCAAATAATTGGTATCTGACATTAGCTACCAAGGTTTTAGTGACCTATACCATTAGATTCTAAATTAGTCTCTAATTCAATCATTACTTCCATTTTAGCTAGTTATTTAGCAGCCAAAATGTAATTTGGTGACAATTTTGGTCACAATTAGTAACCATTTCATTTGGTAGCTAAATATTGGTCTCTAAATAGCTTTTTCTTGTAGTTCAAATGAATAAAATGAGTGTGGTTTATTAAAAAGTTTATTTGTGTTGGATATCACTTGACGAGTACGACCCTTTGATTATCCAAACGAAATAACAAATTTTTTTCGAAATAATTTTCGCATGACGCGTACCATCATTTGGATATCTAACTGAATTATTTTAAAATAAAGCCTTAGAAAAAATGGTGTATGGGTGAAAAATAGGTGTTACAGATAGCAAGAATTAAAAGGCTAAACTTAATGGGCTCAAAATAAAATTGAACAAAACAAAAGAAAATAACGAATAAAAAAATAGGGCAAGAGAGTAAATGTGAGGATGTACTTAGGAATTTCACAAGTGTTACTCGGCTCGGCTTAGGTGAAAGACTCTCGGTCTCGGTTTAGGTGAGAGGCACTCGGTTCCACTTAGGTTAAAGGCACTCAAGTCCTCTTAAGTGAAAGGCACTTAGTTAAAAGGACTTGGTTAAAGGGAATTCAACACTCAATTCTGCAATAGGCACTCAACACTCAGTTTTGCAATAGGCACTCGGGCTCGATAAAGGCACTCGGCACTAGTAAAGACACTCGGTTCAGTCAAAAACGCACTCAGGCTTGGTAAAGACATTTGGTACTCAACTGTTTAGGTACTCAATTTTGTTTAGGTACTCGTTTCTGTTTAGGTACTCGCTTTTGTTTAGTGATAATAGGCACTAAGACTTGGTAAAGGCACTCTGTTCTATTTTTTATAATAGCCACTAAGGCTCGGTAAAGGTATTCGACATTGTCTAGTGATAATAGACACTAAGACTCAGTAAAGGCGTTCGATTATGTTTAGTGACAATAGGCACTAAGGCTCGGTAAAGGTATTAAGTTCTATTTAGGTACTCGGTAAGGCTTTGGTAAAGTCTTTGGGTTGTTTAGTAATAGGCACTAAGGCTCGGTAAAGGTACTCGTTAACGAAATTTGGTACTCGGCTCTGTTTAGGAACTCGGTAAGGCAATCGCCACTCATAGACATTTGGTACTAGGCTCTGTTTAGGTACTTGCAAGGATGAGGCACCTGAGGAACAAGAGGAAGAAGAGCATGAAGGAATTAAAACAATGAGCATGGCTAGGAAATACAGAGAAGAAGAAATAAAGAAGCATTATGAAGGAATAAAAACAAGAGGATGAATTAGAGCTTTGAAAGAAGAAATTAAAAGAATAAAACAAGTAGAGCTCTTAAAAATTGAAGAAACTTGAGAAGTGAAGAATTATAGGGAAGCAACTTGAGAGAAGCTCCTTAAACCTTAGAGCTCTCCAAGTGTTGCCTTATGTGCCAAGTCATCATTTGTAATCATTACATTCCATGCACCTACACAACTACCGAGTGCAACTCCCTAATTTTTAAGAGATTAGTTTAGCTTAATCTTAGGTAACTTTTGTTAATCTTTTGACTCTTCTCACTCCATTTTGGATGTCCATGCTTCTATATAAAGGAGTGTTTTTTGTTATAAAAATCAAAAGAGAGTTAATGGAATTTCCTTTGAGGTTTTCCTGAAAGTTGAGAGTGTCTCCTTTTTCTTTGCTCTTGAGTTCTTATCTCGAGAAACTTTCTCATGTGGTGGCTATTCATGCACTCATCCTTAGAGGTTTTTCCCCTAAGGTGGCACGTTCTTCCACTCTTCTTTCCTTCAATCCTTTTTTAGTTTTATTTTACATTGTAGTTGTTGTTTCTTTTTGTTTCATCTTGAGTGTGTCGAATCATATTTGATCCTTGAACATCATATTTTTTGTGTTTTGCTTCATGTTTCATCCATTAATCAAGCCATTGTATCCATTTTTTGGTTCATTGATTTGAAAATATTTTCTCTCTAAACATGGGTATGATTTGGATGCATGAATGATTTTGTGTTCTTGTTCTTCGTTTAAATTCTTGTTTCTTTCTTAAAGCTTTCTTGAGTATAAAAAATTTTAATCTTGTTTCTTTCTTAAAATTTTCTAGAATATAAAGATCGAGTTGTGAAGTGCCGGTGGCATGATAAGAAGTCCACCTATAAAAGAACTCTCCAAATACTCAAAGAATGTAAAAGAATATAAAATATTTATAGCATGTTAATAGGTGAAGGATGAAATTAGTTAATGACAGTTTTCTAAAGTTGAAAATCATGAACATTAACCCCTTAATCAAATCATGAACATTAACCCCTTAATCAATTAGGATAATTAGAATTAAAAAAAGAATCAATAATAATATGTAGCGGATTTACTTGAATCTAGTTGAATCTAGCTCCACCATATATGACCGAGTGTACTTAGCCAAATAAATGTCTTCCCTACATAATACAATAATATTATAAGACGGATGTAGCCTGGTAGAACTCAACTTATACTTAACCCATTACATCTCACTCTCTCTGCATATTATTAATTTTTGAAGAAGAAGAAAACAACCGTGGGAATGGAGTGGTTACATACTGGTACTATTCCACTATAAAACTTTAAACTTTAATATTTGTTTTTTATTAACAATAATATCTTTTGTCCTATACAATAATAACTTTTTATTAAATAAATTTACATATCCTCGACGTGCGTCATGCATGACGGCAAAAAGTCAACAAAGCCTAACTAGAAAGAAAAGATAAAACCCTCGAGTGTGTGCGATCCTTGCTCCACAAGCTCTTCCTTTGTCATCCAACTTCACTTTTCCACCCAAGATGAAGACTTCATAAAACGTCATATACAGTTTTCCACTTTCCTTCAGTCTATTTCAACCAACCATCATCATCCTCATCACTCACACACACCAAAGTCCAAACATGTCTAATGCAAGAGGTCACGTGCTGGCATACCCCTTCCCTACTTCCGGACATGTGATCCCCCTCTTGGACTTCGCCAAGGCTCTTGTCTCTCGCGGCGTTCAAGTCACCATTCTCGTCACCCCAAAAAACCATCCCTTGGTCCCAACCAAACTTTCTCCTCTTCTCCAAACCCTACTCCTTCCCGAACCTCAGTTTTCAAAACCCAACCAAATTAGGCTCCTTAACATAATAACCTTCTTCCGCCACCACCACCACCCGTTAATCATGGACTGGGCTCAGGCCCAGCCCACTCCCCCTTCAGCCGTTATCTCCGATTTCTTTCTCGGTTGGACCCTCCTCCTCGCACGTGACCTCCACGTGCCGCGCCTCGTTTTCTCCCCCTCCGGCGCTGCCGCGTATTCCCTCTCCCAATCCCTATGGCGCGACGTCCCGCAAAATGAAAACCCCCAAGACCCAAATTCCGCCGTTTCGTTCCCCAACCTTCCCAACTCCCCGGTTTATCCTTGGTGGCAGATCACGCTCCTGTTCACAGGGAACCAAAGAGGAGGACCGGAATGGGAGTTTTACCGAGAGAACACGCTCTTCAACATCGACTCCTGGGGCGTCGTTTTCAACACGTTCACCGAGTTGGAACAAGTTCACATAGACCACATGAAGAAAGAACTCGGACACAAAAGGGTCTGGGCGGTGGGCCCGGTTTTACCGATTCGAAACGGTTCGACCGAACCAGAAGAGCGAGGCGGGAACAGCGCCGTTTCGCGAAAGGACATTGTTGAATGGCTAGACTCGTGCGGGGAATGTTCAGTTGTCTATGTGTGTTTCGGGAGCCGTACGATTCTCACGAATTCGCAGATGGAGGTGTTGACGCGAGCTTTGGAACTCAGTAGGGTGAACTTTGTCTTGTCGGTTGGGGTTCCAGACGCGCGACGGGGCCCGCAGGAGCAGGGTAAGGTGCCGTGTGGGATCATGGATCGGGTGGGAGTGAGGGGAAGGGGTTTTTTGATAGAGGGGTGGGCACCGCAGTTGGTTATACTGAGTCACCGCGCGGTGGGGGCGTTTTTAACTCACTGTGGATGGAATTCAGTGTTGGAAGGGTTGGTTTCGGGGGTGACGATGGTGACTTGGCCGATGGGTGCGGATCAGTATGCCAACGCGAGGCTCTTGGTGGATGAGTTGGGTATGGGGATTCGTGGTGCTGAAGGTGAGAAGCTTCCAGAGGCTAGTGAGTTGGCGAAGATATTTGAGAAGGCTTTGGGGAAAACGAAGGAGAGGGTGAGGGCTGAAGAATTGAAGGACGCGGCGGTGCGGGCGGTTGGGAATGGTGGAAGCTCGCAGAGGGAGTTAGATGCGATGGTGAAGCTTCTGAACGAAGTTCACTTTGAGAAAACCACCAGTTGAAAACGTGTTTTTTAGGTTAAATATTTATTCAGATTATCGGCAGCATTTTAGCCTTAAGAAACAATTGGCTTACAAATTGTTCGGTCACTTTTGGCTACTTTCCTTCTAAAGTTTGCTAGTAACTCGTAGCACTTTCTTTTTATGAAATTGAAAAGCCTCAATCCAATGTATAGGATTTAGGTAAATGATTACAAAGGCTTTTACTTGGTCCATTGAAAATTGATGCCTGGAAGAATAATTTCCATGAACAAAAGTACTGTTCATAAGGAAAGTAGGTTTCCTATGTTGGCCCAAATAGCTAAATAATTTACTGTACCAAGTTACAATTCGAATTCTATGATTAGGTGAATTTTCATCGGGATACCACTTGAAAACCGAAAACCAAATTCTACATTTATTTTTATTTTTCTTATTTTTTATTTTAAAATGAAAGAAAGAGAATTTGTAATACAAAACACAAGTTAAATTAGATTGAATATTTAGAAATTTTCGTACAAAGAAAAGTTGGGATTTAAGGGTTCAAAATACAAAAAGTAAATTTTAAAACAAATATAAATTTCTCGAATATTAAAGCAAATCAATTTTAATAAACCAAGAAAATCATAGTTAGAATAAATCAAATTTGAACAGCTAACAAATTCAATTAACCAACTAAATTAATTTATATAAATTAAATATTGATATCTATCTAATCTAATTCATATTCATTTATCAAATTAAGTTTCAATCAATTCTTAATTTAAATTTTAATTTTAAAAATACAAATTAATATAGCAAATAATGAAACTAAAATTAGAAAAAGAAAAAACAACAAACTCAAATCAACAAACAATCTATATAAAACTCAATCATGATTTCATTCATTGATTTCATTCATTGATCATACACACGTTCAATAAAAATTATTAAATTCAAAAGAATTTTATATGACAAAATTGTAAGAGAATTTTAAAAGGCACAAAAAAACAAGAAATCAAGGTTAGCAACAAAATTAGGTACACAATAAAGTAACCCAGAAATAGTTCTAGAGTAGATTACAAAACGAAAATAGAATTATAAAATAACTGAGAACAATGACTGTTTTATTTATTAAAATCTCTCTACAGTGACTGTTTAATCTCGCCGGACTAAAATTTTTGCGACACTCTAGCTTGATCAAACCTTTGGTCTAATAGTTAGAAACTATTCCCTAGGTACTTCTCGTTATCATGCAAGTGGAATTAGGCGAAGAGATGCAGTATAAGCGGAGAAAACTAACTCGAACGCACCTTACTAGTGCATTCTAGAGGAAGAAGATGACCGGAGGCACGGTCAGTTCAAAAATACAATGTTTAAGGCATGGAAAGCTCGTAAAACATGCGACAATGAGATGAGAAAGAAGAAACCTAGCTCTTGACGCGTAGAGGAGGTCAAACAACGACAGTATGTGGTTGCTCCGGTGAAGCTCACGCGTTTTCCGGCGAGGTTGCTTCGAAGCGTTTCGAGCTCTTCTCTCCTTCTCTTTACTCTCTAATATTCTCTCATGCTCCAGATGCTTAGATGTTCCAAACAGAAAATGAATGGCACTTTAAATCGAAGCCTTTTCCAAAAAAATCCCCCACTGCACTCTTCACGTGGGTATATATTGGGAGGAAGGAACTGAACTCAGATTACGTGTCTAACAAACTGTTAAAAAAGAAATTACTTCTCCTTTCTTGCTTCTCAACACGTTTTTCTCATTCCTTCTGCCTCTCACCCTTTTCGTCCTTGCTTTATTACATTCTCTTTTATTTATTATTTATTATATTTTTTATTATTTTTAATTTATTATTTTATTATTACTATTATTATTTTTATATTTTTATATTTTCTTTAAAATTTTTATTTGAAAATTTAAACCCAAAATGAAATAAAATATCTTTATTTATCATTTTTCATTCGGACGAAATTGGATGTTGACACATTTATATAATTGATAATGGAATGATAGTTAATAGATAATCTTTAGGCTCATTTGTTGAGGAATCAAGTTTTGAATTATTTTGGGAATTGACATTGATTATTCATAAAAAAGAAGAAAATTGTTTTCATGCATGAGAGTCATGTTTGGTAAAATCTAACCCTGACCATTTCATTCTATTAATCTTTTACCCTTTTTTTCTGTGTTATAGGTGTTGATATAAAAACCTTAACAATATTTTGTTTTAGTTTTATTTTTCTACACAACATTTGAATTATAGGTTATTTCTTGATTATAAATTTATTATAATCATATAAATTATTTTGTAGTTGCTTAAGTTCCTTGAGAGAGAACGATATTTATTACTTGTTACATTTGCAATTTGTGCACTTGTCATCATGACAAAATACGCTAACAAGTTTTTAGTGCGATTTTCAGATACTTGTGTTCGAATACATAACAATTTTACCTTTATAATTCTTTTAGAATCAATTTTGTTTATTCTATGTCTTTCATTTTAATTTTTTCTTATATTGTCTTTTCTTTTTGTTTGGACTAACTCTTGATTCTAATTTTTAGTAGAATCTTCTTCTATTATAGTTATCACTCAGAATTTTGAACTTATTGAAGAGATGGGAGAGGAATTCTTAGTTCAATGTAAGTTTTTGTTTCAGTAGTTAGAATGTCTCAACCAACTGATGACTAAGCTACCTCAGTCCAATTCAATCACTATTGAACTGTGAGTGTGATAAAATATTAACAATAATTATAATAATAATTATTATTAATTATAATTATGTTAATAATAATAATTATTATTATGTTGTTAATAATTATTATTATAATAATTATAATAGTAATAATAATGGTAATTATTTTTATAATTATAATAATAATAATAATTTTTATTAGAATAATAGTAATCATAATCATAATATAATCACATATTTTCTCATTCAGTGGCTATAGGTTTTGTGTTTACTCATAGAACCTTGGTTTGATCTCCTCTCACATATTTAGTAACTACCATTAATAATAATAACATTAATAGTATTAGTACTACTAGTAGTAATAATATTAATGATAGTAACACAAATAATAATTAACATTCTTCCATAGAACAGTCAAAAACTACAGGCAACCCAATGTTACTTAAACAAAAGTTTGAAAGTGCTAATGTCTTCTTCATTCCTCTCCACTGTTTATTTATAAATGAATGAGAACACATCAACATCGATGACTCCGACTAACCATTAGATTGTTTTCATCCAATGGTTGTAAGTATGTGTCATTTTTTTCTCTATAAACTATCAAATTTCATTTAATATTCAAAAATCACAATCTTATTCACTTTTTTTGGATTCATCATCACCTATGCCTACTTGAGCTTCAGATGTTAATGAAAGATATAGTCTAGCATGTTGTTGGTCAAAGAAATAAATTTTTTCTTTCTGTTAATCCTTTTAGACTTATAGCTATCTACACTTGCTAAAGCCTAAAAAGTCAATGTATGATGTAGCCAGACATTTCTTTGACTAAATAAATGAGTTCTTCTTTCTATAAATCCTTTTAGAGTCATCCTACCTATGCTTACTTAAGTATCAGATACTATTGTATGGTATTACCTGATATGTTATTAGCAAAAGAAATTATTATGTTTTACTTATTATCGCCTATGCTTTCTCAAGTCTAGGGAGTCAAGTATGAACAAGATACTAAGATCACATCAACAATATAAAATACCCTAATTCATGTTGATTAATCGTTAAAAGAAAACTTAAACCACTTATCAGATGATAAATACCCTTTCTACTTTTAAATTCCTTTTGCTTTCTTTGTCATCAAGGTTTGATTGTAATGAAATTACAACTTCAAAGGTGATATTTTAATATATATATATATATATACACACACACACACACATATGTTCTTACCTGACCTGAGCGCAAGTCGTCTATAGTGGTGTTGTCGGCAAACCGAGTTGAAGACCTTGAACCGAATGAGGGTTCACCTGTAGAAGATTCTCCGAACCTCAAGTCAGTAAGAGTGTGAAAAAGGTGTTTAGAGTATAAGAGTATGAGTGTAATGAGATAAATGAACAGATGATACTCCCTGTAGATCTAGATTATGTTTATAGGACCTTGTCATTTAAGACCGTATAATTCCCCATAATGATATTGGATGTTTAAAATTACGAATTACCATAATGTTGTGTGACTAATGTCAATTAAGATAAGTCATAATAAAGTATTAACTAGTAATTAATATCGAGCTGGTGGTAGGTTCAAGTGAACCTGAACTCATTACAT
>Ga0123340_1001353_pt1 | contig 20154 bp, 8 predicted proteins | sample SirMexnodulemix_FD_89961 | JGI IMG/M metagenome (GOLD analysis project Ga0123340, IMG submission 89961) | Root nodule microbial communities of legume samples collected from Mexico - Siratro Mexico nodule mix | ecosystem: Host-associated > Plants > Roots > Nodule | place: Mexico: Nepantla... | reverse complement strand
TTTTTTTTTTTTTTTTTTATATATATATATATATATATATATATATATATATATATATATATAAACATATATAACTAATGTTAAAAGCCATCATTAATGTTATAACCATCACTAATACTAATATTATGACTCAATATTTGATTTTGCCTTATTTTCTAAAAAAAAACACAAGTATATGGCACATCACTTTATTATTTTTTAATAGTTCTATTATTCTCTTATTGCTTTGATATGTATGTTTTAATTTTTAATTTTGTCTCATAATTTTTGCCGTCCATTTGGTTGCCTTTAGCTATATTATATTACTCTATTGCATATTATTTCACCATTTAAATTGCATGATAAGTCAAGTTGTTTTTTAGCCCTTAGCAAAACTCAACTGTTGTAACCACAGTAAGAGAAACAGCTTCAGTCTCAGTAACCAATGGGCGATTTTACGGTTGCGTTAAACCCTCCCAAAACCTTCGGCGCCGAGATTCTACCACCTATTAATCGCACTTCCGCGGCGGCGCGTGGGCGCGTAAGTAAAATCGCTTTCAAACCGCACGGATTTCGAGCAATCCGCGCCTCGGTGATGCCGAGAGAAGGCCAGCAACAACCGTCTCTGGGAGACTCTCTCGTGAACAGTCCACGCAGAAACGACGTCGTTGACGTTATCAGAAGAGCCGCACTCTCTAACTGCCTCTCCGAAACTAACCTCCACAACACCGTTCCCGGTCTCGTGTCCAAAACCCGCGGCAAAGTGTGCCATCTTTGAAACCGTTATTTATTTATTCGTTGTTGTTCTGTGTCGTTTGAATTGAGAAATTGTTTGTTGCGTGTTGGAAGGTTCGAGATATTTACGACGCTGGGGATTACCTCGTTTTGGTGACCACCGATCGGCAGAGTGCGTTTGATAGGATTCTTGCTTCCATTCCTTTCAAAGGCCAGGTGTGTGATTAATTCGGGTTTTGAATGGTTACGAATTTCTTTTCTAATAGGAGTTAGGGTACCGAAATGCTTAGGTAAAATACGAACACATTGCTGTTTTCTAAAATTTCATCTTCTTAGCATTTGAAGAAAACAATATAAGGGGGACGATAAAGCATTTACCTGATTCTGTTTTTGGATTTTTAGCACACCTGTTTTTGAAATGATTTTCTTAAAACTTTATAGATTTTGGATGAAAAGGAAATTGGACAAACTGTATTTCTCTCTAAATTTTGGAAATGTGTATCGTGTGTTGTGCTATAGGCATGTCATGTTTTGAAATTTTTAAGTTTGCCATACTCCTGCCATGCATGTGTTATATATAACTAACTGTATACAGTATTCGTGTCCCGTGTCATATTGTGTTATCCATGGTTTGTAGAAGGTAATGTAGAAGAAAGCACAGTTTTTATTATGAGAGGAATGACCGTTATCTTTTCTGGATACTTGTATTTGTGTGTTTTTTTGGCTCTTAACATGAGACTTTGTGGACTCAAGGGAAAGGAAATGATCTGGATCATTAAACTAATTGTTTTGATGGAGAAGTTGTAGATGAATAAGAGGATGCGTGGAAAATTATTTTTTAGCTGGTGGAGTGGTGGCTACTGAACACTTGACATTCAATAACCTGATCATTTTTCCCTCCCAATTGCAGGTTCTGAATGAGACAAGTTTGTGGTGGTTTGAAAGAACTAAGCAGATAGTTTCTAATGCAGTTGTATCAGCTCCGGACAAAAATGTTACAATAGCTAAGAAATGCTCAGTTTTCCCTGTTGAGTTTGTTGGTGAGTAACTTGCTAATCCAAACAATTTTTGTTGGCTTATTGGACGACTTCATTAATCACCTTTAGCTTCTGACACTACAACTATAACATGAAAAGTGTTATCATGTAACTGCAGTTTTTCTTTTTCCATTTTATTTTGTAATACCATATCATGCCATTTCCTATGTAAGAATAGATGTGAGAGTTTTTTTTATTGGAGCAAGTGGGGATCAGAGCTATCTTATAATATGTCTGAACTTATACTGAATTCTCACATAAGTGAATTTCTTACCGGAAATACAAATACTATTCTGAGAAGTGGTGAAAATAACAAAGATGGTTGGGCTTTTCAGGTTAATTATTACTTTCACATCTTACTAAATCCTTTGACAGGTTCGATCATTGTTGATTAATTGGCATATTACACTGGAGTCACTTAAACAGATATTTTTTTCTGCAAGTGAGATATTTTTAATGTAGGATGTAGAAGAGGAGTCCTTTTGCTATAAAAGGTAACTTGGGAAAATAATAGATATTGTGGATATATCCTTGACAGCATTTTGTTTAATTATTTTGAAATTTGGAAGAGAATCCATAAATTTTACTTGAGTAATTGAGATAAAATGATTGCAGTTCCTGGTTCATGACTATCTAAATTTATTTTGGGTTTTTTCTGAAGATCCACATATTGTCTTGTGTCTTTGAAATTTAATTTTATTGTGTTTGTGAAGTGTTGTAAAATATTTAAATCTTTTAAAAATGGAAGGTTCGGATTCTAACAACCGTATGTTGACACATGTTACTGGCTTGTAGCAAGAGGATTCGTCACTGGAAGTACTGATACATCTCTATGGACATTCTACAATAAGGGTGCTCGGAACTATTGTGGAAATGTCCTCCCAGATGGTGGGATTTCTCGTTTGTGTCTCATTCTTAAAATATGTGTCCCTATATTTAATAGGACATTAACACATGACAGGAATGGTAAAAAATCAGAAGTTGTCTGAAAATATACTCACTCCAACAACCAAGGCTGCAGATCATGATGTTCCTGTCACTCCGGATGAGGTATGATGCCTAGTTTTATCACTTGCAACCAGCATCTTCAGTATGGTTGAAGTTACAGCGAATGATGATCCTGTTATAATACTGTCTTGAGTTATCAATTAGTTCCTGGCCCCCTTATAAAAGAGGATGCTTGTGTTAAATCATCAATGGTGTTTCTTTTCAGTTTGCTTTATATTGCAGTTTTTATGTCGTTATTTGTCTGAAAATATCATCCAAGATCAATGAAGAAATGAGCAAAATTATGATTGTAGATTTTCTTGTTAAAGGTGGAGTAGTGGACTAACCTGGTACGTTGGTAAAAGGAAGCATGAATAAAAGCCTAGGGTATCCCCATGATTATTAGTAGAATATTCTTGTTCTTGGAGTTACTAAGGTGTGATGATGGAGTTCCACCAAAATGATTATCTTTTGATAACAGTTTCTTATCTTGAATTTTTTATGATCATTTCCCTTGCAGATTATAGAAAGGGGACTGATGACTCGAGCTGATTATGAAGAAGTGAGTGAAAAAGCATTAGCCTTGTTTGAATATGGACAGGTAATAAGCTACGCTTGCAAAGTCATTTTTGAATTTGGGAAATAAAGGACACAGTGAAGTGCCTTCTCACTGTAGCCACTAAGATCACTTGTAAAATATGACATTTTTTCTTTTGCACAAAAGAAGAAATAACTTTTAAATAATGTGATAATATATGTAACTAACATTATCTTTTATTTGGGTTAGCTTAGATAGATAATGTGTCAGCAACTCATTTGCAAACTGGAAAAGGAGGAAAAAGACAACAGTATTATGGTTGATTTTTTTTTACGATGTCTGTTCTATAGTTAAGGTATACTTTTAGGAATCAATATGTGCAATGTAAAACTGTTCTTCTCTGGAAGAGAGTTCCATGATACTCCATGATGTACATATTCACATATTTTTCTTTGAAGTTAGTTAGTTACACCTTTTTGAGTATGATATTCGGTGGTTCAAATACCATGATGTCTTTGCTAATTCTGTAGAAATTTATTTCTATATTGGTTTTCATATATTTGGTTCTGTCAGATAACCCGTATTTAGTGGAATAATTAGTTAGTTAGGGAGTTGGGAGCTGAAATAATTAGAAAATGGTGGCATGTTGCCTATAAATAAGAAAAAAGGTTGAGAGGCAGAGACAACTTGTGAATTGTAAAGTTCAGGTTGTTGGGGAGAGTCCAGCCCTCTTGAAAGTCCTTGGTCAGAATCATTTGTATCTCTTTTCTGTTAATTGAAACCTTTCTTTATTTTGATCCATGTATATTAATGTTATATTTTACATGAAAGGACCATAATTTCGAAAAGGTTACTTTTTGGTTTTAAAAGTAGAAAGGTGAAAGGAGAGTCCCATTATCCTAGTGCTTTCTTAAGCCTTTTTAGATCTTCACAGGGTATGGGATGCACCATTCGTGAAATTATATAATATAATGTATGCACTATTTAGCAGTATGTTGAATTAGCTTGGTCTGTCCCCACATTCTCTCATTTTTTCTTTGCCATGCATAGTAGAGAAGAAATAGAAGTTAGGGACAGATCATCATTCCTTAATTATAAAATAGATGGCTTTATTCTCAAACACTGTATAAGTATGGGAAATGTGTCTCTGTAAACGTTTATTAAAAAGACATTACTCAACTTGTATTCATCATTTAATGAAGGAACTTTGCTGTAGGCAAGTTGTCAATTCAAAATTTGCATAAGTACGACCAACTTGCTCCAAACTTATGTTATCATGAATCATGATGTCAAATCACTTGTAAATACATTACTCAAACACTAAAGTAATCATCAGAAATCCAACAGCAGTAATATCAATTCAGTCATTTTCGTCAGTGAAATATCTAAGAAATGCTGCTCTACTGATCAGTTTGTTGCAACTTCAAGAGCTGTAGCCCACTGAAACAACTTCCTTGTATTTCTACCAATCTCATCTCTTGCATACAAATTTCATTTTTCCACAGTAATGGATGGAGATTTGTATGTAAATCATCACTGACAAGTAACGAAATTTTGAGTATATGATCTATTCATCGAAGGGGCCTAGTGTTCTCTATTAATTTTATTTGATAACCTCCCTAGGAATATAGGTTATTGATACATTGATTGGTTGCTTGATCCTGTGTGCACAATCTATATTTTCACTGCTGTTAAATTATTTTTTCCCTTTGCTTCGTTTCACTTTTCCATTTGATTGACTTTGCAGAAAGTGGCATCAGAACATGGCCTCATATTGGTAGACACTAAGTATGAGTTTGGGAAGGCAAATGATGGTTCAATTATGTTGATCGATGAGGTACAATGCTATCCCTGATGGATAATGCGTATTGAACTCTACATTCACATATTAAGTATACAAATGTGATAAAATTCTCTTTCCAAATTCCAGGTCCATACTCCTGATTCAAGTAGATATTGGATTGCCAATTCTTACCTGGAGCGCTTTCAAAATGGTCTTGAGCCTGAAAATATTGACAAGGTATTTTATGTGTATCACCTCATTAAGTGAGTTGTGTTTCTTTCTAGTGTATATATTTAATGCATGTTTGGTGTAGATTATTTTTAGGAAAATATTTGCTTATTTTCACTCAATAATCAAAATAAGCTGAACCAAGCATGCGCTTAGTGGATGCATTGCCTTCCATCTGTTAACCTTTTTTTTTATCAAAATATAGATAGTCAGCAATTCCCTAATATTTAAGTATCCAATTTTTAGGAGTTCTTGAGGCTGTGGTTTAAAAGTCACTGCAACCCATATGAAGATGAGGTATTTACATTATACTGTCAATGGATTAACTTTTAAGTTTTAAAGATTGCATCACATCACACTGGTGGATTTTATTTAGGTCCTTCCTGATGCTCCCGAAGATCTTGTTTGTGAGTTATCCTGGCGGTATGTCTTCTGTCGCTAGTTCCTTTTACACTTGATATATTTTGCATTGAAGCTTACTTCTAGAAATGAACCTGAAGTAGTTGTGCTCTAATTTTTCTTTGTAAGACCGTGATAGAAATTCTAGTGTCAGATTTGTAATGTACAAATTTGAATGGAAGAACTGTGCTGTGTATTATCCTCATTTTCGTTTCTTTTCTTTTTCTTAAATTAAAGAAGAAATTCAATTTGGTGGATAAGGGACGCTCAATAATGAAGAAACAAATAAAACCACAAGGGAAAAAAATCCATCATTCCTTCATTTAAAAGCTGCCAAAACTCTTCGATGCCAAAAACACTAGTAGTTGATGCCCCTATGGATTCTTGCTTTAAACTGATGTTTTTATGTTATTTATTTTCAGTTACATGAAAGGTTTTTCTTTAACTTTCATTCTGAATAATTTATGAGAGGTTTAGATTTATTTGTTTAAATGTTTCTCGACATGACATATTGTCGCGTTAGGTGATAAAAGGAAAACATTACATTGTTTAAGAAATTTTCTGACTGTTCCTTGCTAGTATGCATTAAAATGAATACAGTGATCATCAGTTTTCAGTTTCCACTTTCATGACATGTATATCCTATTCATTCTTGTTTGTATAGATCTACTTCTGTAAATCAACTTGTGCTTGATTTGGATACATTATTTTCATTTCTTTCATTTAAATGAACATCATACTATTCTACTGGACAGATACATTTTCTTGTACGAGACTATAACCAAATCAAAGTTTGAGCTTCCATTGACCGAGGTAATCCATAAATATCTATTTTTTAAATTATATTATCTAATGCAATAACACTATTACACTTTTCTTCTTTCAGGAGCCTATACATGACCGAATTTCTCGAAATGTTGCGTCTGCACTGTCATCTTTAAAGTAGCCTGGGAATGTTAGAGCCCTATTGAAGCTCGTGTTGTAATCCCTTACTGTAATATATATTAAAACTTAAACTAATGGAGAACTTCTCCAAACAATTTTTTATTTTCTAAAGTAACTTAAACTAGAAAGAGAGAACGATTTTCAATACTCTTTGAATACTTTCTAGATTGTCATGACAATAGTAGTCAGAATTTTGACACCTTGCAATTTCCTTTTTTAAAAAACAAAAAAGAATAAAGGGCTGCTTCTGAAACCAGAAACCAATGTGTTTTTCATTGTCTTGTATATTTCCCTCGTGACAACAGTATGGGAAGTAAATTTTCTCCTCTTCTGTACCGTTGTTTAACATTCATTCAGCCCTCGGAAACAGGGCATATGGTGCTTGTGCGTTTATTGTTATACTTCCTTAGTGTTACAATCCTTCTTACAATTTCAGTTAGTCTCTCGTAACTTTTATATTTATGATAAATAAGTTTTAAACTCTGACCGTAACTTTGAAATTTTATCCACTTAGAATATCATCGGATCCTTATTAGCACCGAACCGAAAGGCCAAAATAGGGTGCACTGAATACAAAATAATGTCTTTACCATCACAGAAACATTTTCATCATTTAGAATTCTCGAAATGATGGTGCACGGAATAGGCCAAAAGTAACGAGCATTGTCATAATTTAAAATACCCAAATATCAAAACCTGCTGATACAGCAGCATAATGTCGCCCCCCTTAACAGAAACATCCATCCAAAATGTTTCTGGATAACAATGAATACCTTCAAGTACTTACATTGCATGTGAATATGCAGGTTCTTCATATAATTGTAATAGTGCCCACAACTTTGCCATTGCTTTATTATTTTGGAAAAGGAGGTGGAAATAAATAGCTACTTTGGTGTCTGTTTTTTACGTAGTCAGTTAGAGCGGGGTCGTTTGAGGAACCAAAAATATTAAAGAATTTTTCCTTACTGATTGTGACTTCATTGTATCCATAGTCAATTTGATGGGAGAAATGGAGTTGTCAGGTTTAGGTTTTTCTCTCATAAAAAGTTGAGTTTGAGATTGTGGATAGGTAGTGTAATCCAACTCTTTGGATTCAGGGTTGGGTTTTTCCCTCATTTTTTTTTTTTCTTCATTTCATCTTCTGTTTCGACGTAACTTTCTCATTCATTTTAGTCTTCTTTTATCATTTTGTCTTCTTTTTGTTGGGTTTTCAACTATTTCGTATAATTTTCAACTTTTTTTCAAAAGCTGATCTTTTAATGAATGATTTGAATTCCAACTGGATCAGGTATGAAAATCCAATTTCTAATCCCGATGGGATTCGAGGATGGAGATGATGAACATAAGCAGTGGGGAGGATGAATACAGTCGGGTCCTTGTATGAAGTTTTTTAGTTGCTGTTTCTTGTTCCGAATGAAACTATCTTAAATTGCTTTTGGAATAATTTCAACTGTTTGGAAACACTTTTTTCTAAGAAATATTTTATTATTTTATGAATATTTAAGACAATTTTGGTACATATATATTTTTCTAATTAAAAATGTAATTACATATTTTTTTTTCATAATTTTAACGAAAAGGAAAATTATCTTTTGAAAATAATATATATGCTATCATATTATCTAGTTTATGTCACACATATGATCAGATAACACAATGTTATCAACGTGTTATCGTGTATACATAAAGTATTTTATGTAATTAAAGTTTATAATGCTTTTATCATATCTTAGTCTTATCTTATTTACATATTTTGTAATATTGTAATACTAATAGATCATAAAGCTCACTGTTGCAGATTATATTACTATTCATGTTATTTTTTTTTAAAACATATTCGAATTTTATTATTATTTGTTAGAGATCCTATCTCACCTAGAGATGAGATATTTCAATAGTTTATAAATGGTTTCAAATCTCACCTTATCAACCAATTTTGTACGGATGAGTTAGACTTAAATTTCACTTCTTAAGATAGTATCAGAGACTATCCTAACACGGTTGTTGGGTCACTAGACCATCATTAAACAATATAATCTAACACAAGAGTTGAGCAATTTCAATTTTGTTGGAATAAATTAGACATAAATTACACTTCTTAAGATTATTATTACTATTATTTATTATTATTGAGATACAATAAGATATTCCTTTTATTCTTAAATGAAAACATACATTATTTAATATCACTATAACGAGTCAAATCTAAGACCAACTTGTTAAAACATTTATATAGAAATAAAAATTAATACTTTTATACAAAAATTAGTATATAAATAAATTTTAATATATTTTATATTATTATTTAAATAAACAATTTAAAGGAAGGAAAGCTCTTATTATTTTCACTTTCTTATTATTCTTTTTATAATTTTTTTTCTCTTTCCTATATTTTGAAGTTGTGTTAGATATTTGCTGTGATTTATTTATTTTTCTTAACTAATTCAAACTATCAATTGTCACATAAAAAAGAAAAAATCTTAAACTGCATGCATGCTTGTTAATAGAGAATTTGGGGAATTAGTTCGAAAAGCATAATACTAGTCTTAAGATGATTAATTTGAATAGATATGGAACACGTTAAGTCAACATATTGCAGACATTATTTGATTTTAATTAGAAATATGTTATTATTTTTAATTGAATAAATTATAAAAAGGAAGCATTTTACATTATCATTATTTACATTAGTTTTAGAGTTGACCTTAGATGTTGCTGATATAATAAGTTTGATAGACTTTATATCGATTGTTAGAACGATGCGAAATTGAGAAATAAAATAATATAATATGTCTTTACAAAATAAATAAATACTTTTTGGAAAAATAGTTACATCAGCTATTTAAAATAAACTGATGTAAAATACGGACATGGTTTGCATGGAGGCTAATTTACAATTACAAATAAATAACAACTAGTTGTACCAGATTGTTAAAACTTAAAATTTAATATTGATGTGGATTATAAATACTGAAATTCTTGTTAAACATCAACATTTAATAATTACATCAAAATTGTAATCAAGTATATCCAAATTGTCATATATCAAATCATATTTAATAAAAAATTTAATTAATTAATTTTATTGTTACTTTATATATAAACATACTTTAAAAATATACAAATAAATGATATGTTACTAACCTCCTGCAACGACAACTTTATATTTAACAATGACACTAGGTTCACGATGGTGGCAAAGATACAGTGGTTCACGCATGTACATGCATACAATGGATGATAGGAAGAAAAGAAAAGTAAATAAAAAGCAAAGTTATAGAAAGATGTAAAAGAAAAAAATGGATAAGATTATATAAATTTTTATAGAATCTAAGAGCCATCGATTAATTATTGGCATAAATGGTAACAAGAGTTGATGTGAATGTTTTCAAGCCCTTGAAACTTTACAATTTACTCTATTTATGAAAAAATAAATTAATACAATTTGCTCTATTTATGGAAAAAATAAATAAACTCCTACACAAGCTAAGTTCCCACATTCTCATAGTGGTCAAGTACTTGTTTTAGTGTCTTTCGGTGTATTTGTACATTTTTGTTACTGATTTTGGACTATATATTGCTACTGTTGCACATTTTGATGAAGTTTACCATTGCATATTCGGGTAACAGATATTACGTGTTCATGAACTCATGATCTAACGAAATTCCATTTACTTTGAAGATATATTTTTTCAAACTTACTTATCATTTGTATTTTCGTTCAATTTAAACATATTCAAAATTTATTTTAAATATTAAAATTGTATCAACTCTGGAAATATATTTGTTTGAACTTTGAAACATATTTGAATATCAAATTAACCTTAAAGGACACTTATCTTTATGTTTGTATCTATTTCTTTAAATTTATTCTTGCTTTTCTATCTTTATATTGGAAATAATTTCTTAAAAGTATCAATATAAGCACATATCTTTATATAATTACGTATTTATTTAAATTTACCTTTGTTTTTTATCTTTAATTTAATACTAATTGTTTAACATTATCAATATATGTGTGTCATAAGTTTAAAAGAGAACCTCACTATCGATCAAGTATCTCAACAAAAATTAGTCAACGGTAAGGCAATAAATATTTTGTATCAATAACATAATTGTAAAAAAAAAATCATTAATTATAAATCTATAACATATAATATAAATCCGTGATACTTTTTTGAATTTCAAAACATCTTATTTAATTCACATTTGCTACTATTGTAATATGTTTCTAAGTATTTAGAGAAATTAGTGTAATTCACTAGGAGAGTAATATTGTTAAAATAATAAAGTGTGTAGAGGAGTAAGGAGTTAAAGGAGAAAAAAATGTAATTTAGTCCATAAATATTTATTTATTATGAATTTAATTATAAAAAAATAAAATCAAAATCATAATTATAATAATTGAATCTTTGTTAAAGAAAAACAAAATTAGGTAATGAAGCCACTCTAGCCAGGAACTGAAATGAAACGACCCCGTTGCATCAAGTCCTTAATGTTAAGCCCGCACCTAAACCCAGTACGCTAAAACCCCGAGGCCCAAAAATCTGTGAGCACGCACCATCACCGCCACCGGAATCTATCACGTAGTCGCCGATAACACTTCATCGGTGTTCCGATGCTTTTTTAAGGAGATTTGCGGTTGTGCGCCGATGTCACTAATCCACAAGCCTTTTGACCGAATGAGAAGGTTCACGCGTTTAACGCCGGTAAGTGGAGGAACGAAAAATCCCAAAACTATTCAAAATCTCCGTTCCTTTTTCTCCTGCATCGTTCACACTATCGATTCTTCCAATGCAGTATCGGCGCCATTTGCTTTCGTCTGTGACCTCAAAATTGCTCGTGGATAAAGGAGAATCATCATTCAGCAAATTCTTGTCGACTGGCCAATCGTTTTTGCTGGCTCGGGGCACGTTTCGAATTTCTCTTTTTTTTTGCATAATGATTAGTTTTTCGATATTTCTTATACGGAATTAAATGTTCTGCGTATCAGCTTTGGTCAGTTGCGGTTTCGTCACGAAAACAGAGGAGTCTCTGATTCCGAGAATACCGTTTAGATATCGTTATTTCCATGCCACAGGTTTGATTGAAACGAACGTGAATTGTATTGTTTTTATTAATATTGGTGATTTGTGATGTCTTATACGTTGAGGTTTTTTCATTTGGTTTCCCTTTTCTGCTTGTTGTATTGTTCCAGCATTGTCTTCTTCGGCTGAGCGAGACTACTACCGAGTTCTTGGTGTTCCTGAAAATGCCAGTCAGGACGAGATAAAGAAGGCATTTCACTTGGTGCGTGAGTATTACGAATCTCTTGTTTTGTATGGCTCAGGACAAATGTTGGTTGATGAAATCTATGCTTGTTAGGTTAGGTAGAGTGAAAGTGCAGTCTATTGAAGATTGTCATGTTTTGTTTGGGCAATGGGGATGATTCAATTTTCATCTAGAACACTTTTTGTAGGAGAGATGAAATTTCATTTCAATTGCTTTGTACTTGGTAGGAGTGACAACGATGGCAAATTAATCTATTCTCCGTCGGAGGAATATTTTATTACAATTACTTTGTACTTGTTAGGAGTGACAGCAATGGCAGATTAGATGATCTATTCTCAGTCACGACAATACTTTAATGTTACCAAACCAGGTTTAGCTATAAGGATAGGGAAATCTTATAGTTACTAACCGGGTTTACCTGTTCATATCTTGTGTCTGACCTATAAAAGACATGTATGGATGAATATTTTATTGTTTGAGAACTAATGAAGGCAAGACTGGGGACTTTCTTATAAGGATATGTTTACATTAGCACTGATCTTCGAGTTCATGTTTAATTTAGTCTTAGATGTATGTACCAGAGACATAAAAAACTATACTTAAATCATGTTTTCTGTAGACAATATAGTTTTGATTGAGGAAGCAAGGTAGATGTTAACTATAAATTTGAGTTTTGGAGATTGACATCATAAACAAAGGTTTTTTCTTGAGTAGGAGTGGTACGCAATATATGCAATTTTAGCAAAAAAAAAAAAAAAATAGGAAAATTACTTGAAAGTAGAAATTGGAAATGTCTAACCGCAACGTAGATCAATATTACAGAATGTTTACGAAATTAATGAAGATCTCACACAAAGGAGAAAACATTTGAGAGTTATTGTGAACACAAAGCTCCTACCAAGCTAAAAGAGAAGTTTTTTCGTTTGCAATATGATAGTAGGATTAATTATACTCTATGGTTGTGAATCTTGAGCTTTTAAGAAACAGTGAGAGAAAAAAAATGAGAGCACTAAAAAGGAGTTTGTTAAGATGAACGTGTTGTTAAGGACATATTACAGAATGATTGTATAAGAAAAGATATTGGTGGTAATTTAGTGTGACAATGATTGAGGAAAAGATAATATAAAGTCAGTATGGTTTCGATATGTGCAAAGGCAGCCACTGGTGAGGAGAGTGGATCTCATGGTTTTTACCTTTATGAAGAAGGGACAGAGGGAGGCTAGAATGACATTGGAGGAAGTTATTAAAAGGGATCTCATGCTGATAATGTTCCTGAGAATTTGGATTTCAACTGAGCCTAAATTACATTGTGCTAGCCATGCTGCTGATCTCTTGTTCTGAAATAAAGCTAATTTTGCTGAGCACTACATTTTCTGTAGTTTTTACTTCATTTTGTCTAATTTAGGAGAGGAAAAATTTTCTGTGAATGGAAAAAGAAGTTAAAGCCATTCTCATTTTTGTTCATTATCTTTACTAAAATTATATTTTTTGTAATTAAACTAGTGGTTTAGATTTTCAAAATTAAAATTTTCTATACGTTTTATATTGTAATTTACATATTCTATTAACAAGTGAAATAATTTTTCTTCAATATTTTTAAATTTATATTTTTTCGCATTTAACATGTATTACAAACACCTATGCACTGTACAGGCTTCCTGCTGGTCTTTTTGATATTTCCGTAATGTGTGTGCACTAAGGGGAATTGAAAGCTTTGTCCCATAATAAAATATGGTGTTTTGTTTTTCTATTTGTTTCTTGATATCCCTTATCCCCCAACATCACATTAACTACATTCATTTCATCTTAATAAACTATAGGAAAGAGAAAAACATTGAGTTGAAACCATGTGTTTAAGAGACAACACAAATGCTTTATTTATATTGAGAAACAAAATCCATACTATAAATAGAGGAGATTTGATATTTTCTAATAATAAAGATATGATTTGGGATAAATAAAAGTGTTCCTAATAATACATATATAATCTACATATTTTTTATTATATAGAATTTGTTGCTTATATAAGTTGTATGTGCTCAACTTGCATTACATATGATCAATCCTCAATCCCTTTAGAGACTTGGTGAATATGTCAACCAACAGTTCACTAGAGTTGGCAAATCTAGCAGTAATGTCTCCAAACTCCAACTTTTCTCTCATGAAATGATTATCTACCTTGATATATTTGGTTCTCTCATGAAAGACCAGATTAGAGGCAAATATCTAATGCGGCCTACTTGTCACATTTAAGGCGCATTTGAGATTTTTCTTCAAATTTAAAGCTCTTTGAGGAGTGTTTTTGCCATATAAGCTCTCACAAGTGACTAATGCCATTACCCTCTATTTTGCTTCTACATTTGATCTTGCCACAACATTTTGTTTTTTACTCCTCTAAGATATTAAATTACCTCCAACAAGAACACAATGGGGCTTCTATCGCTCGGTGACCTTGTCCAATCGGCATCAAAATACTAAACAATTGTATCTTATCTTCATAAATGAGGCCTTTTTCAGGGGCATCTTAAATTTAGGTTCCATATGACGGCATCCCAATGGTCTTGATGAAGAGAGTTTAACTTACTATGCTCACTACAAAGGCAATGTCAGGTTGAGTCATAAAGAGGTAATTTAGCTTACCGACTAACCTTTCGTATCTCACAGGTTAAGAATACAATTTTCCTTGTAAGTGTCCATTGGTGTGTCCATAGACTTAGTATTTAAAATCCCTGTTTCCTCTAGAGTGTCTATAGCATATTTTTCTCGGAGATATTACGCAAGGGAGTGGGAGGTTGGCTTGAGTGTTTGTAGGTTGGATACATTGGCATGACACAATCCTAACATTAAGCCTGTCAGAGCAAAATGGAGGTTGCTGGAAACTTGCTAGAAAACTCATTGGAGATGGCGGCAAAACAGTGCACTCGAACCTGATTGAAAGGTTTGCCAGAAAAATTCCTCCTGAGAGTGGGTCTACTGGACCAACATGGCTTTGAAAAAGGCTTTAGATACCATGTATAAACCACAGGAAAGAAAGAGATATTGAGCCAAGACTGCGTGTTTGTGAGATAACATAAATGCTTTATCAAGGAAATGGGATCAATACAAAAATAGAGGAGATTTGATATACTCTAATAATAAAGATATGATACTATAAAAAATAAAAATGTTACAAATAATACATATATAATCTAGATATTACTGATTATTTAGGATCTACTTCTTATTTCTACAATTATAACAAAACTTTTCTTGCATCCAGAAAGAAATTAAGCCAAGTAATCTAATACATACACGAAGACTTAACAATTACCCTTATTTTGCAAAAGGGTATAAATTGTAGATATCTTTTTGTTCTGCAATTTAATCTGTCAAACTGTTTTTGGAGCTTACAGCGTACTAAAAATTGTGTCTGAGCATTTTGGTTTTCAATATTTACATTTTCCATCCTCACACTGTTTTGACAACAATATTCTAAAATTAGATGTCTTCTTTTAGTTAGTACTTTATCATGCCACACTTTTCTGTCTTGTGCAGCTTGCTAAAAGGTACCATCCAGATGCAAACAAGAACAATCCATCTGCTAAGAGGAAATTTCAAGATATAAGAGAAGCTTACGAGGTCTTTATTATCATTTTATGAAAGTTTAATTTTTCTCTTGCATTTTCAGACATGTTTACCCCTCCCTTCTTCCGGCTACATTGTTTATGGTCTAAACTAATTAGTTAACATTGATATTTTTCACTTGCTGTTTTAATGTGTAATTTCAGACATTGAGAGACTCTAAAAAGAGAGCACAGTATGACGAGGTAATCTTTTTTGTATATACTTTCGAATTTTAAATTTGATATATTAGTTACTGTTCGAAATTTCTGGAGCTTCAATTGGTTAAAGTTGTTCAAAATTTCTTTAATTCATAAATAACTCTTATTTACGATGTTGTCTTAACTAACTTTTTTTTCCATTATTTTCTCTAATGAAACCTTTTTTCAATTGAAGATGCGTTCTCGTGGTTCAAAAGGTACAGAATATGATCATGATGATGCAGAAAGGTTTAGAAATGCTTATCGTTCTCATTTTTCGGATTCATTCCATAAAGTATTCTCTGAGGTATTGTTTTGCTCCCATAATTACGTGTCCTTTTATTAATTAATAAATTAATTAATGGAATATATATTATTGGTCATGTGACTATATATGAATGATCAAAATTGGTTTTTGCTTGATTTATTATTGACCGTCCATTGAATGGTCAGGATCACTTCTTCATAGCTTGCTTGTATGCTCTCACATGATACCCACCGTCTCTCTCTCTCTCTACACACTAATGCACAAACAAACATTCTTTATGTTTTTGAATTCATTTCATAGAAGTTTTCGAAGAAGAAATCTCATGATTTCCTTGATCTAACAGATATTTGAAGAAGCAACTACTCAATTCTCATCAAATATAGAGGTTAGCTTAACCCTTGTTTCTCTGTAGTTTGAAATATATTCCTAACTTTCCAAACTTAATTGTTTGCTTAATGCTATGCTGATAGGTCGAGTTGTCTCTTACTTTCTCAGAAGCAGCAAGAGGATGCACCAAACACGTGTCATTTGATGCATTAGTTCCCTGTGATTATTGCAGTGAGTAAAGTTAATATATTCTAGGAATTAGGAAAGCTTTGTTTATTTTCTTTTGTTATTATTGGTTTAGGAAATGGCAAAATATTGTTTTCATACGAATAAATTTTGATTACGAAAGAAGTTTAACACATATTTGATGCCAAACACTTTCATTGTATTAATCCAGATGGGCAGGGCCATCCTCTTGATGCCATCCCAAAAGTTTGTCCAACATGCAGGGGCTTAGGTCGAGTAAGTGCCTTCAAAAATCTTGATTATTAAAATGACAATTGTTTTTAAGAAAAATTTGAATCATGATGACTCATGAGTCAATTTCTTTTTGCGGCATTAGAGTTATCAGTTATTACTTGTTATATTATTCAATCTTGGTTGTGATGTATTTTGCCAGGTTACAATCCCCCCATTTACATCAACATGCATAACTTGTAAAGGTTCAGGCCGAATCATTAAGGTATTTCATAAATGCCATGTCAAGTAGTCTTGTATTGTTGGTTATCTATTTTGTGCCAAATCTTTCATAATTTTGTATTTTCTGTCTAATTGGTGCAGGACTTTTGTATAACATGTAGAGGATCTGGGGTGGTTGAAGGTGTTAAAGAGGTTAAAGTTACTATACCAGCAGGTTGGTTCTTGGTACCTGTGATAAAGTTACCTGAAGTTGTATGTTAGTTAGAGCTCATCAATGTAACTGAACATAGTGGAATACAATTTGGTTGTTGCTGTAGTAGCTCTTTGTTCATTGGAAATTCTTTACTTACATATAATCATTTCAACCCATGTTTCATCTTTGTGTTCAAGTTTAATATGGAATGGAATAGCCTTTGGTCCTTTTTAAGGTGTTAATTGTTATATAGAAGAATATTTTATGCATGGAACGTTTTATCCATGCTGCAGACCTGCCCTGTGTAGGTTTGGTTCACATTCTGCCTCTTATATTTTATTCAAAGAATAATCCCCCATTCCACCTATTCTTATCATAGTTTTCTGAGTTGGTAGGTGTGGATTCGGGAGATACAATCCATGTGCCAGAAGGTGGGAATGCTGCTGGAAGTGGAGGCCGACATGGAAGTTTATACATTAAAATAAAGGCAAATTTCTGTCCAAATATCCAGTGTGGATCTCACAATGTGCTATCTGTTGGCCTATTAATCTGTGGTTTTAACCAACTTTAGCATTTTAGAGGGAAATAGTGCTTGTTTGGGAAGCATGCACAATCAATTCTTCCTTATTGTGATATATCTCATTATAAAATCTGTGAGATTCATTTGGGCATGCATCCTAATTATCTTTGACAGTTCAAAATTAGTTCTGCTCAACTTAAATATTGACAAGCCTATAGACGCATTAGATTTATGATGTGGCAGAGGGGCATTTTGGCAAGCTGGGGCCAGGGCCTCCCTTAATAGCCTGAAAAGTTATTAAAGAAAATATGAATTCTAGTTAAAACTTCAGGCTAGCTTCCTCAAAGTACTTTTTTTTTTCATGGAAACTTACTTCATTGTAAGATCAAAACTGTATTAGAAACTGTAAAACCTGCATCACTTAAAGTACAATGCTTGGTCTCCTTAACTCATAAGTATTTGCTTCATACAGTTTTCATTTTTTTTCATATTTAAGCATTCTTGCTCAAGTTTCTCTACACATTAAGAAGTATAATCTTAACGTACATGATAGATTTATTGCCCATTTTGGTCATCCAAAGACACATTTAACGTAACATTGGTCTTATAGGTACTGTTGACTTTAAATTAGTTCTTCAATGAAAATTGTTACCATCAATTGTCCTTTTCAAAACCAATTTGATTTCCTAAACTGACACTATATTCATGAATAGAACAGTGTAACATCATGTAAGACTATGGATGTCCAAAATGGGAATTGACTCAATATTTCCTAAAATTTAAATAACTTTCAAACTTGTTTTTATGTTTTGTTAGATTGTTATGCTTTCTCTGATGAAGTGATTTCAAGAATTCTTTTGTAAAGTTTGAATTTACTTAATAAGTTAAACCGTGAACACCATAACAGTTGTGTTATCAGTGAAAACTCTTGATACAAGTTTCTTTTTCTTTGGCCTGCTCAGGAAAAATGTCTCTTTCCTAGGATTCATAGGTTATTTCCTCAAAAAGTTATTACCGGTAGTCTAGTTTGGGTTAGGTAAGTGCAACATCATAGAATTGCTTTGTTTTCCTAGATCATGTAATTATGGAGGCAATTTTTATAATGCAGTAGAATATGTCAGTATTCTTTTCCCATCTTTATTATATGCACTGTTTAAAAATTAAACCAGGAATATGCTTTCTGCTATAGTACTATTACATGTTTGTTTGTTGTGGCAAATTATGTTCTATACTTCTATCCTTAGTGAAGCATAGTTTTTTTTCTGGTGATGTAGGTAGCTGAGGATTCAATCTTTATCAGAGATGGTGCAGATATCTACGTGGAGTCTAATATTAGCTTTACAAAGGTGAGAACTAGATATGTTCTACGCTTCCATTACTTTTGGATGTCTAACCATCTTAAAGAGGAGAAAGACCTGAACACTGATATAAAACTAATTGATATGCTGGACAAGAGTAATATTAAATCATTCAGAGTACACCAAATACAGAAGAATTATGTCCTAGAGTCATAGACCCTTACAGAAAACAGTTCTGTCCATGTTTCTAGAAAACAATTGACATGTATATTTCTCATGTTAAGGACTGCACATCTTGAATAGAGAGTAGATATTTGTGGATGGTCCGATCGTGGGTGATATGATGGACTTAACAAATCTTTTTAAGATGGGCTTTAATATCGCTTAACTCAATTTTACAACATATATTATATATCGACACTATCTCTAGTTGATATATGATTTTCAATAAAAGCAATGTTGTTCCTCTCCTTTTACATGAGAGCAGTTAGGCCACTGTGTTCATTGACTTGAAGAAAGCTCAGATAATAAAGCCACAGACTTAAGAAGTTGATCGCCATGTAGTGATCAAAGAAAGTGTTGAAATGAGTATCTCCTGTACCTTCAGTCTCTCAGCTTGAGGAAACAGATTCACACATATTACATGAAGTGTTATAGCTTTAGTTCCACGTCTTCATCAGATTAGACAGCTGCAAATATCTATTATATAATCTTGTACAGTATTGATTACAACATTCATGTTCTGCTATGTCTAAGCCATCCTGCTAACATACAAATTAGTTAGTTCTGCAAATTGACTAAAATTCTGTAACAGCGGATATATCAATTTTTACGTGTTATAACAGCTATATCACATTTTACCTGTTATAACAGCTATATCACATTTTACAGGTGCTTAATTATAACAATTCTCTTTTGCCATTACATGCATTTTGTTAGAAAATATTATTTAAATGGGTCCCACCCACTCCAAGATACTTGCACATACCATCTTTTGCATCTTAATTATCTGATTTACAGTGCACCTAAGTTTGTATCAGTGTTAAACCGAATAAAAGCTTTAATATTGCAGGCTATTCTTGGTGGCGAAGTTGAGGTGCCTACTTTATCTGGGAAGACGCAATTAAAAGTAAGTGAAGATTTATTTTCAATGTAGTCTTTTTTTTTTTTTTTTTTTTTTTTTAAAAGGAATTTTGGGGGGGTGGGG
>Ga0123340_1001340_pt1 | contig 20206 bp, 4 predicted proteins | sample SirMexnodulemix_FD_89961 | JGI IMG/M metagenome (GOLD analysis project Ga0123340, IMG submission 89961) | Root nodule microbial communities of legume samples collected from Mexico - Siratro Mexico nodule mix | ecosystem: Host-associated > Plants > Roots > Nodule | place: Mexico: Nepantla... | reverse complement strand
AATATAAACTTTTTCTTAAAAAAAAACAAGATTAAATGAAATTTTAAAAAATAAAAAATATCAAACTATCATCAATCAAATTAAATTAGAAATACGTGATCCCTGATTTTTCTTTGTAAATACGTAGGACCAAGGTCAATCTTGTCGGGTTCAAAAAATAAAAAATAAAAATTTGTCTCTATTATTATTTTGGTTGTTTATTGTTCATTCTTAACCTGCATTTTTTGTAAATATATATTTATTCTTATGTGCTGTTAGGGAAAAATAACATTTTGTAAAGCCACACTTATTTTTATTCATTCAATGAAAGCTATCGGCTTAGGACAAGCATTTTGAGATACTAATACCTTCCCCGAATCCCAAATCTGGTTCGTAGATAATTGTGTTTTCTTTTTATATTTATATTGAATATAAAACAATAAACAAAGGACAATACATGGTATGATGGATAATATATGTTTTCCTTTTCAACATTGCATGATAAATGCTCTTTAGTGATTGAAATAAATTATTTCCACATTTTACATTAGGATAGTTATTGTAAATATTTATTCAAGTATCATAGTATATATAAAAGTTTGTACTTTGGACGTGATATTTAAAGGACTAATTTAGAGTAAATTATTCAAATTAATAACGAGCTCCTTTATTAATTGTGTTTTGTTTCAAACATTAAAAGATCTAGTCATTTTCTATTGATAAAGGGTTATATGGTTATGCACAGTTGTATTAATCCATTGTCTATATATAAAGATGCAGATATTAGATTTTCCCAATCTTAACAATCGAAGAATTTTTCTTTTTTTCTCTTACATTTATTGACAACCTTATTTGTCACATGTACATCATGTAATACACCTACTTCCCAAAAAGTACCTAGTTTCACTAATAGACCACTCTTTTTATCCTTTTCCCAACACTTTTCCTAATCCTATTCAGTCCGTATTCCTGTAAGTGTCTCCTGTATATTTTTGGTACAACAGCGATGAATTATGGATTACTCCAAATTTGGCATGTGTGGAGAATTTATCTCCTTTTTACTTATTGGGAATCAAATTTAGCAATAAGAAAGTTGTTAATTTCATTCCTTTTTATAAATGTATTCCCTCTAACTTAGGTCTATTTCAGTCCTCCTTACTGAATATGTCCCTAAGCATTTCTGTACTTCTCCTTAACTCTTGAAGGTTCTTGCACCCAACATCCTTGTATCTGCACCCCTGACATCATATTGTTGTTCCTTTTCCAGTTAATTGTTATGTGCAGAGATCGACTATTGCAATCCCCATCTTTTACCCACTTAAGTCTATATTTTGTTTTCTATTCAGAGATTCTCTGTACACAGTGACATGCCAAAACTTCTTACACAATTTCTTTTTGTTCTATATATCCTCCTCAGTTTAGCTTTGTATCTCCTCCTTCCTCTCCAACTCATTCAATTTACACATTAATTCGTTATACTGGTTACGTACTATATTACCAAAAGGCCAATTATTCCACTGCTTCAACTTTCTTTTTAACCCCTTTAATTTAGAATAATCTTGTTGTATCTTCAATATTAATTTCCTCTCACCCCTTCTTGACAATATCTTTGAAATTTTTCTCTTCTCACCTACCATCTAATCCTAACTGTGTTAGGTTCCAATCTTCAACTTCAACCTTCTAAAAGAATATAATGGTGGTATGATATTCAATACATTTTGTGCATATTGTGTGTACTTTCACTCCAATGCATATCTGAGCATGATTTTACTGAAAAACATTTTTGATTAAATGAAATAATAATAATAATAATAATAATAATAATAATAATAATAATAATAAAATATTACAAATTTTTAAAAAATATGAAAAATTGAATAGATCTATTCGAGCCAGTTTTTTTATCACCTTTTCGCCCATTCTCACCAAATTTGTAATAATGTGAGCAATTATATTATCAATAGTAACTAATGTAGAATTGTTTTATTTTTACAGTTATAATGGTCCAAACAATTCTAATGCAGTGGTGGTTAATCCAAAGAAAGATATGGTGATGGATTCTGTGTGGACATAGTGGATGAGCTAGATGAGGAACATCCAAATCAAGGTCATGCCAAGATATAGTCACAGGACTTAGAGATGAGAGAAGCCAAGATGTATTGTCCCTTTCTTCTAGGTGTCCAAGAACTTCATAACTGCACCGCATTGTTAATTGTAATATCATTGACATGAGCTTCAAATAAACCACTATTAACATCATCTTTATTATTATGTGTCAAATTTTAACATTTAAAAAAAATTTAAATTAAGGTTGATAAATACTCAATCATCTGATGGTCTTAATTAATTTAAAAATAATATTTGAAATAAATAAAATTTAGAAATAAAAATAACATAATTTATCAATGTAGAAAAGTTATATAACTTAATATGGATAAAATAACTTTTGACTTTATTTTAAATAAATATTCTGATTTATTATATATAGAATTGATTTATTGATATTTGGGGTGGAAGTAGCTATTTTCCTTACATATGCTTCTGCATCTCTTTAATTTCCTTTCATTAAAATTAACAAATTAGTTCTGCTATAGCAATATAAGAGTTTTGTAAACGACCAGTATTCAGAAAGTGAGCTAAAAATCGATAATTTCCTGGATAGTGTAACGTTTTAAAGATAATTTTATCATCCATTTGAATTATTTTACTTAATTTATCAGTAAGAGAGTATGTCTTGTACCATTAAAATGAAGAATTTGGTTTTGCCATCCGAACAGTGACGATGGTGGTGGCAGCCTGATAATAGAGTATCAAGCAGTGACCCTGAGCACAAACAGTCCTATTTGCGAATTGTTTATTGTTTTGAATATTCTTCATCTGGTTTATTTACAAAATTGTGGTTTTTTGATTTTTTTTTTTTTTTTATTCTTGACATCTTGTTCTTAATGTGTTGTAAGATTTGACCCTTTTTGGAATGATTTTTTTTATATGTGTGTTCAATGAAAGTTTAATGAATGAGTGAGTATGGTTTGGGGTTTGGGACTCTGCATTGGGTGAGTTATGAACAGTTTAGTTATTGAACGCGTGTTTTTTCTGTACTATTGTTAATTGCCTGAACCTTCTTTCTCTTTGAATTTACCTAAAGAATTAGGGCATTCAATAGGGAATAAAGACTTATATTAAATAATCTAATAAATACAGTCATAAATGAAACAAATAAAAAAATTTCACTTATTCCAGATTAGGAATATTTCTAAGTGAAACATAATTAACTTGTCTTAATCAATATAAAATTAAACACTGACTTTATTATATATAAACATACACATTTTTTATTGTTGTTTTGGTTGTTGAAGTCCTCTATTTTTTTTTTTAAGTGCCTATGTCCTCTATCTTTTAATTTTGGGTTATCAGCCAATTAGAAAATAGAAATGATTCAAAAAAGAGATTAGAAAGAAAATATCACATGCCTGGTTTCCGCTGGTGACATAGTAAACCTCTAAGGTGGTGTGAGAGAGGAAGAGAAACAAAGGTTTTGGCATGTATAGAGCTTCGTTTCTCATGCGTTACTAGAGTCTAAGTAGCCTATATTAATCTTACCTTGCCATTTGTATGTGCGTTTCTGTTTGTTCCTCGCCATGGCTGCCACGTTAATTTATCTGTTTAAGGGCACAGCTGTGTCCCTCACACCCTCTTCATAATGACAGTCAAAGATGCCAATTTTCTGCCCCCATCGGTTACAAATTGGAAAAAAAACAGGCACAATTAAGTATCTCTTTCATTCTATTAAATTTCCAAGACTTCTAGTGAGGTTGTGTGTTCTTTGTGCAAAGCCTGAAAATGAAGCGTCACGCAGCACCTGCAGCAGCAGCAGCCGCCCCAGCCCCAGTGCAGAAGAGTGACAAGATCGAGAAACCATTAACCCCAGTGTCTCTTCCACCCAAACTTGAAAGGAAAAATTCCATTGAGGCTGAACCTAAAACTTTGCTGCAGGAGGAAATGGACAATGCCAGGGTTTGAGCATTTTCTTTGTTATAATAATGATAATAATAATAACTATTATTATAATTGTATTCTAATCTTTCTCTTTACTCTTCCACGATCCAATTAATCTCTTTCATTTTTTTTTCTTTATTCTTAAAATTCTCTTTGCAGGAGGCAGCCCTCAAAATCATGAATTCCCACACTAAGGAGGAAGCTCTGAAAATATTTCTGACGGTAATTGAAATGATTTTTTAGATTTGGTAACAATGATTTACTTTTATTTCAGAAGATCATCAGAAGTTTTCTTTTGATGGGGACAGGCAGATCTATTTAGTCTTGTTTTGAAAAGATTTCTGAATGAAACAGGATCTGTGGAACAAGCAGTGTGCCAGTGAATGACCGATTCTTAATTTGTTTTAATTAGCTTTCGATGATTGCTATGTATTAGAATTACAATTGTAAATAATGAAAAAATGAAATGAATGTGAAATGTTGAAAACTAATTGTGTTCTTTGTGTTTTTTGGTGGTATTAGGGTTTGATGCCGGTTGAAACAACCTCAAAGCAGGTGAAAAAGGATGCTGTCGCGTCTGACTGCGATGACGACGATTGAAGTCTTATTCCATTGGAATATGCTATGATGGTGTTGGAAATCTGAAGTTTGAGGAGTTCTTATGTGTGTGCTTTTGTTGTTTTAGTGTTGCTGCTGCTTTTGTGGTTTAAATTATGAAACAGTTCATTTCCTTCAGTTGAGAATGTTATGGTCTTGTTGTTCTGAATAATCTAAGTTTCGCATTTGACTCCTGCTGTTTTGCTTTATGATCTCTATTCCAGTCTTAGATTAAAATTTACTGAGTTTTTCCCTAGCAACCATTAAAGGCTCTTTAATCTCACTGATGATACCATAAATGCAGTAAATTTTTCAATGCAGTTTTCCTTTTTTTTATGCAGTTAATGCAGTGGTATTCAATTTGAAAGCACTAATACTAAAGTCAAATTTCAAAAATTTTTATAAATTATTATCATTCCCAAGGGGTGTAATATTGCATTGAATAAGGTTCGTCGCGCAAGTATATAGGGAAAACCAAATCCATACTCGCAGGGATACGAAAATAGCTGTGGAAAAATAATCACAATAGCATTTTCACTCCATATACATGAGAAATGAGAAATGAGAAATGAGAATACGTTTTCTTGGAAAAGTTTGATATATGGAAGAAGCACATCTCAACAATAAGGACTAAACTGGAATAATCTGTAATAGAAAAGCGTAATTCATAAGCAATCTAATTTAACTGTCAAAAGGAGGTCCCTCTCAAGTCACAATTAATTTACAACAGCTTTTGTTTTCTTTTAGACATCCATCACAATTCACAATGGGACACGTTGAATAGGCTTTAAGGTCGAGTGCATGCTGTTATCCTCGTTTCCAATGTCAAAAGAATGATATTTAGAATAGTTTAAAAAATATAACTTCTATTTGAGAACGTTTAAATTGAGAGTATTCATGCTTTATTTCATCATCATCATGTGTATTCTTAGAGAGATCTGTTATGGAGTAACATATGTTACAGATTATAAAAAAAAAAAGTATTCAATGTTTTGTGTTGTGAAGTGATTTATTTTATATAGAAGTGAAAATTGTAACTTATGATTTCTTAAACTTGAATCTCACAAGCGTCATGGATGATGCAAGTGTTTTTCTTTCCTTCACGTGCTACTTAAAAGAGGAATATACACTAGCTAAGAAGGATGAATGATTTTTCTTTCCCATCATCAATGCCTCCTCAAGCAAACCCCTAGATAAAGGTAGCAATTTAATTGTAGCACTACCAGAGACTTGTTAACTCATTTTGGGATTTAAGTTCCTTAGAAAAAGGCACTATTGTCTATCTAGGAGAAAACTAATTTACTTCTTCACAATTTAGTAGTCATGAAGGCAAGAACATTTGAGTTGAGAGAAAATCTCATAAACTTGTATATATATTGTAAAAAAGTTGTAGGTAAGACAACATTATAGTTAAGAGAATGATATTAACCAATAAAAATAGGTGAATTATAGTACATTAATATTAAAATCTAAAATAAAAAACAGTAGCTACTTGGTTTCAGACCCTAAAATTCTATAGTATCTTTATTATTTGAAATCCTAATTTTTGTAAGTTTACATAACTTCTAAGGCTTTCCTATAATTTTTACTCTATAATGAGTTTCTGATAAAACTCACATCCTTGTTCATGCTTTATTTAGTTTGAGTAAGTGATAATGCAATGAAGATGTTTTCAGAAAATTATAAAAAAATTCATAACTCATAATATTAAAAATAAATTTAACTTAAAAAAATTAATTATTTTTCTTAATTTGATTAATTGAAACAGAAAGACCTAATAAATAACTAGAAAAAACAATTAACTTTTTATCTTTTACATGATGATAGTATCAAGAGAGAGTAATTAAGTATAAAACAGACAAAACATATCCGTCCAGAAACGGCTGCTGAAATTTGTTTCGCCGTGTCAGATAAAATTTGACTTACATTAGCGAAACCTTTCCATACAAAAAGACTGGTATTGGAATGCACAATTTCTTTATGTACAAGTTGGTGGACCTGCAAAAGTTAAATAGATTTTATTTTTAACATACTGACCTGGCTAGGTATAAGCACAGGATTACATGCAGGTACAGTTAACGTGAGCAACACCGGTTACTCTGCGTGAACCTTTAACAGCTAAGCTAGAGTTATCAGTTATCTTATATTCCGGGGCCAAGAGAAGATACTCAGAAGACAAGGTACACCATGAATGACGGTTACTCTTCACCCTAACAGGTAAGAGCGTTTCTTTGTTTTCCTAGGGTCTCCCCTCTTTACACCTAATTGCTTCACGCGTTGTTTTTTGTTTTTTATGTAATTAATAATTCATTTAATGTCTTTAATGATAATAAATTATTTTTGTTTTTTTATAGCATTATTTATTACAATTTGTTTTATTAAACAACTTCGGTAATTATGATTTAGTCTGTAATTATTAGAATTCCACCAATATTTTTTCTGCAAGAATGCTGTCAACCAGACAGTAGAAGCTAGGGTTAAAACAATTAATCATGACACATGACATATAGGCTGAGAGTATAGCTTATTTTTACCAGTTATAGCTTTAACGTTACTATTTTTGAAACCTGGGCCATCGTGAAACTTTTCTATTCATGTGTGTCGATTCCACTGAAAACTGTTTAAGTCTGTTAAAGTGACATGTAACGAACATGCGTTTCCTTCACTTGTGTTAAGCTGGCCAAAATATATACCTCATCCTAGTACTTATATATACTTCACTATCTATAGCATTGTTGTCTCACATTTTCTCCTTCAAACATTTCCTGAAAGAAATTCATCAATGGTATTAAGCAGACGACCAGCAAGGTTTAAAAAGCCAGATTTCATGGAGGTTAAACCAATTAGTCAAGAAAAACTGGACGCGTTAAGGGTAAGGATGTAAATTATGATAGGTTGATATTTTTCTACTACTTATGATATATAAATTCATACTTCTTTTCGGTTCATAATGATTCGTAGGCTGCTGCTGCTCGTGTTTATGTTAACGCGCAAAATCCTGCAGAAAAAACCTCGGTAAGTGTTTCAACAGGTAAAAGTGAAATGCTTTTGATTGGAGAAACTTCAAGATAAAGTACTGGCTGAATTTTTAATAAATCTGTGGTTTCAGGAAGGTGTTCCTGGATCCGCAAACGTGATGGAGGAAGCAGAAAATGACAATGGAGTGCATCTGCTGGCAACAGTTGCCACTGAGCTGAAGAGGACCCTTGATAAAAAAAAGAGGAATCAGGTGTGAGAAAAATATACTATGAGATATCAATGTGATCTTGCTGAATAAAATCAATTTGTACTGAGAAGTGCTTGAGAGAGCTCTCCATGTTAAATGTTATAGTGTGATATATATTTCTCTCATGGAGAAATTCTATTGTCATATATAGATTTTAACCTTGTTAGATTATTTCTTTCCTTCTTTCTAAAAGACTTCTTCTTTAGATGAATGAAGGTTATTTATGACATATTTTAATTAAACAACATTTATTATATTGTATTTGAGTTTTATCCCATAAATAAATCTAATGATTTAAAATTACAATATTTTGTTTGTTATCATTTCTTAAAAAGAAAAAAAAGTGAAATAATAATATTTTGTTTGTTATAATTTCTTACTAGAAAAAAAAAAAGAAAAGAGTGAAAAAAGTATGTCTAATTTGATTTGTTAAAGAACAAACTGAATTATTATTTATCTCATAATTCTTATTATAGTTTTTCAATTAATACACAACTGTGCACACAAATGCACATAATATAAAATTATAAAATATTATAATCATTATAAATATTTTATCATTTCCCATCTAGTTAAGTAATATACAACTTTATAGAAGGCAACACACATAACTTGTTAAAATATATATTTATTATTGTCTTTTTATTTCAGTACATTTTATTTTTAGTCAGGTATTTAAACATAACTCACCTGATCAAAAGACAAAACTAAATCAACTTGGTTATTTAATATAATATTTCCATATGAACATCCACATTTTTATAAAAATTATAAATTTAAACGGAGATATATCTTGAAATGAATAATAGCATTATAAATATAACATAATGATATATTAAATATTAGGAGACAAAACCATTTCATTTTTGCAATTGGCCTCTATCATCCACCCAACATATAAAAATATGATATCTCGACTAAATCTTTCGAGTTCAAATAACTCTTAACAAGGCAAGAGATCACTTCATTTAGTCTAATAAAGATAATTTTGGAAAATTGTAATTAGAGAAAGAAAAATTGATGGCTGTATTTTGTAAACTGTGTGCAACACAGCTTAATTATGACATATAAAAAAGTTTCACTATTATCGTAAATTTAAAAAAATGTTAGGTTATTATTAGGGACAGGAGTGGAGTATTTTTTTTTTTCAAGCTCAAACTAAATGCAGGTGTTAGCCTTATGGCTTTCATATTTTTGGTTTTCACTTATCTATCTCTGAATTATTATCTTTTTTCAGTTATTTGTCTATACTTTAATACTGAAATGGAAAGAAATTTATATATAAGTCTTAGACTTGTTCTTGTAAAGTTAATTTTTGAGTTGGTTTTACCTTTCAAATCTAGTAGTATATCCGATTTTTCGTATTTGTAGGTTAGGTGAACTTTCAAGATTTTGATTATCTAGTGTAGCATTTCAATTCTAAATTCACTTCTTGAAGGTGATAATAAGGGACATTAATTTCCCTCAATCTATATAATCTTCCTTATGCTTGTACATTACACAAATATATTGAATTTTTTGGGTGGGTATTTACAGTAAAATGGATTCCATTACCAGTAAATTAATCTGAAATGCGAGGAACCAATAAGATTGTCGAAGATAAACAAATAAGAAGAGATTTATAGATTCAATATCTAAATATGGAATGAGACATGTATAGGTGGTGATGAATAAAGACTGAGAAGAAGATTATACAGACAATTAAGATAAAAAGAAAGTGATACCGAATTATTTTAAAAATTTGTTGACTGTGATTTGAGATAATATATTGAGAGTTTAAATGATGTTAGCAACCTAAAAGAACATAATTTGCGAAAGACAAAATCATTTTTAAAAATTTGTTGATTATGATTTGAGATAATATATTGAGAATTTAAATAATGTTAGCTCTAAAAGAACATAATCTGTGTGAGGAGCCAATTATTCCATATGATATACTTTATTTTTTTTTTACCATTCACTTCAAAATTTTGTCTACTGTCTATACATTTTGAAAATAACTTGAAATTCTAGATCTTTGTTTAGGCTAACATGAAGTTTAAATTATGAATTTTGTCTTATGAAGAATTTAACCAGAACAATAAGTTTTCTAGAAGAAGTTGTTTCGGAACATGTGAGTGAGAGAACATGAAGTAAAATATTGATAAAGTAATTACCAATAGGAAAATATGTTGCAATAGAGTAAACAGTGAGAAATGCAACAAAAACATTATTTTGTCTTAAGCAATTATTGATGCAAACAGATCTAATAAAGACAAAGCTAAAAACACAATTACAGATGACTAAGAAAAAAAATAAATAAATAATATTTTCAAAATATGCTATCTATGGTGTTCGAGTATCTTACACTTTATTTTGTAATGTCTTTAGCAAATAAAAATTGTCCTTGATTAATAAAAAATTAAATTTTTATTAGAAGTAAACTCTCACCCACTGTTACAATGTTATAAGATATTTAGTTGACAATATATAAAAGACACCATTGTAAGAATTTGACAATGCATACTTTCTTTATAATAAAATGACAATCTATATATTATTATTAATCCTGATGTTTGAACACCTTACCTTTTTGTTAATTATTCACTTAAAGTGCACAAAATTAAAGAAATAGTTTCTAAAATAGAAACTTAAGGAAGGGAAGAAAAATTAGTATGTTGGAAGGGAACAGAATGTTGTGATAGAAGAAAAGATACAAAAAATTTAATTACTGATGACCTTCACACCTACATGAAGGTTGAAAATCTGTAAAACAAGAGAATCTCAATATATTTAATATATGGTTAGACATGATAAAAGAGATATCAGAATGAATAAATAAATATAATGGAAAATTCAATGAGGAAAGAGAAGATATAAAATTAATTTTCTTTTTCATTTAAAGCTATGAATTTTAATAACAATGTAACCGAAATTATATTAATTATCTGAGTAATAATATTAGTATATTTAATATCTCAACATTTCTTTTCTTATTTTATTGCTTGTTATATTTCTATTTCTCATTATTTATTTTATTTCTGAATAATACAAACTTTGTATAACTATATCTGTAGTTCTCTCTGACATTTTTCCATCTACAGGAAAATACATATTTCTTTTCCAGCACATACCTCTTGGAACTAGCTGTTGTACTCCATTACTATGGCATGCAGCAGACGCCTGCCTCCTTCTCCTCTGGGGAGGAACAGTTCTCTCCACAGGGAAGAGAAGCCTCACCCAATGGTAGATGCATAAGCTATTGTTCCAATTTTTTCATTTCTAAGTCATTGCTGCTTGCATCTTAATTGCATGCATCTAGTTCAGTATAGCTTTATATCTTTGACTAGTTTGAAATTAATCCACACACAGATAGACTGTTACTGAGGCTGATTAATTTTGAAGAGTAACATATTTGTCCATGCCTGCATGTATTTTTTCTTTTGACTCATTTTGAGATATTTATTATATTATTTAGCTTGCTACAGTTGCTTCTGTAAGATTCACAGCAGAATTTAATAAATCAACCCATATGATCAATTTTTGCTTTTTCCCCCTTTTGTTGGTTCTTTCAGGAAGAGAAACATGCCAAGGCAAAACTTGAGAACCCAGAGAAAGCATGGGCTAATGATGCTGGAGTCAAGAAGAGGAAGCCAATGTGAGTAGCAGTATATTGCATTGTTTTGTTTGTTTTCATGACTTGACCAGGATTCAATTAGAAATATGTACTGCCTGTGAGGAAAATCCTAATCCCTAAAGTGACGAAAGAGTATTGATATGAAGTATAATCTTCAATGAAACAGTTGATGGATTTTATAGATTTGGGAACAAAAGACTGATTCAACTCAACTTTAGATTCACAAGAAGTAATTTTAACAAAAAATACTGATTTTATGAAAGTTTCCAATATTTTTCTCCCTGAAACTACTAAGTATAGACATTTACTGAAAGAATTTTATCAATGTATTGAGCAGACGAAGACCAAGGTCTAAAAGGCCGTATTTGGCGCAGACTAAACCTTGGAAAGAAAAACTGAAAGTGTTAAGGGTAAGGGTATATGAATTATGATAAACTTTCTTGTAATGATTTTTTTCATTAATTATGATATTTAAATTGGTACTCTTTTTTCCCTTTTTGGTCTTGATAATTCACAGGCTGCTGCTGCTTGTGTTTATATTAACAAGCAAAATCCTGGAAAAGAATCATCGGTAAGTCTTTCATAACTAAATGTAGAAGCTTTTTGATTGGAAATGTTAAAGTTAAAGTAGTGGTTTCAGGAACAGAATGCAGATTCTTCTGGATATGCAGATGTGAAGAACTTTGAAGCAGATTGTGACAATATTGGAGTTCATCTGCTGGCAGAAGTTGCCACCGGACTTAGTTTGGTGGAAGAAGAAGAGGAACATGGTATCGGAAAATAATCAAAATAATCTGCAGAACAATGCTTGACAAAGTCCTCAATGTTATCTTGTAGTTTAGATATCCCTTTTAGTCTTGTCACTAGTTTGCAACCAATAAAGAATGAGGTGAAAGAAGAAATTATACATATGATTTGCATAATGTCTGATGTAATAGACTATCTCTTCATATCTATACAGATGAAGAATCATATGTATCTTATCATTCTGAATCTTACTCAAATGACAAACGGCTTTTTACAAGTGAGAATTTATCTGGATATTAATTTGATGTGTTTATCATAATTATTTCAATATTTCACCGGCTGTTATTATGTAACGTTCTCCCCTTTCTTAAGACAAAGGCTTCCTAAGACGTTTTCTGTGGGTCGGATACCACTGTTTAAACTGAAACAACAACTTCACCCACCAGTGTACATGCAGAGGCAATAGAAAGATTAATAAAGTAATTATTGACAAATATAACAAACTTACATCATTCTTGAAAACACTCTTAGTGTAATAGTGGGCCATTTAGATACAAGTCAGAATTGATTGAGTGAGTTTTTTTTAGCTTTAAATATAGATTTTTTTTTTTTATAAAAAATAATAACTGTCAAAAGTTTTCGAAAACCTTGCTACCTGTGTATTCAAACATACTCACGAGGTTAAAAATTAAGAGAAAGAAAAAAGTATCTGACATGTCTTCTTTCACTTTAGGGTTGTGTAGCATCAGTGTGGATTTTGGACTGGCATGCTGTTTCTTGTTAACACAACCAAGCTAATAAATATCTTTATTGGGATGGTGCCTTTCAAAGTTTAGCTATTAGGCTTATATACGTGACTTTTGATGACTTTTTTTTTTTTTATCAACAAATAATAAAACAAATAAAACCTGCTATCTGTTGTTTTAATGGCCTATTCAAGTTTAATTTTTCTATATTTGTCTTCTACAGAACCTGTTGGTTGATGCCCTTTCTGATTTATTTTAACCCTTCTCAGAAAAACTAAAATCAGAGTTCAAGTAAATATTAAACAGAAAATTCTCACCACATCCTAGTACAAAACTACCTACTGGTTTACATTTACCGCCTTCTACCATTTCACACATAAACCATGAACACTAAACTACACAGATATGTTGGTACACTTCAATTTGGGACTCCAAACCTTCCTACATGAGCATTGTATATACACTTCAAACATTTGAAACTAACAATACTGAAATCTATCCAACTTTGGGAAGAACCAAATATAGGAATGGAAGAAAAATTTAAAAGCACCAAAGAATGGTTTATATGTGGTCTGAACTAAAATCATACACTAGAAGCTTCCCCCATCAAGGAAGGATGGAAAGGATGTTGCTTAAAAAAAAAGTATTCAAAATGTAACAGATGACCTCATCACATATGCAAACCTTGAAGGCGAACAAGAACAAAAGAAGTATATGGGTTAAATTAATGACAATGTAACACGTGTTCAGAGTTTTTTCTGTCTTAACAGTAACAAATTTGATCTCATGCACAAGCTGCATTATTCAGGATCTCAGGATCCTATGCATTAATCCCCTAATAATTTTTTAAAAGGATGGACCAGACGTTGACAATTTTTCTTATAATTTTAATTTTTCTTTTTTGGGTAAAAGAATCCTTCACACTCCTCCAACTTCTTTATCACTGTATGTATGATTCTCTCTCACAGATTTATTATAAATAGGAAGCACGTATTCTACCCCAACACACACCAGTTGCAAAGTTCTCTACTATGGCATGCAACCACCCCCCTCCTCCTCCTCCGATCCAAAGGGAACCTCTTCCTGCTGTGCCCGATCCGCTCCAAGGGCAACCTCTTGCTGCTGTGCCCGAAACTCCTGATATTGAAGAGAGAAATCTCAAAAGGGTAGATGCATATGTCAATTCTCTGAATTTTTCATTTTTAAAAGTTTCTGTTTTTGTTTTGGCTTTTTAGATTTTATGTATTTGCATGCATTTGGCTAATTCGTGTTTTCATCTGGTTCTGGCTACATATACACTCTTCTTCTCTGAACTCACTTCATGTTAATTCATACTCACAGGATGTGACTGTGACTGAGACTGATGAAGAAGCAAAATTTGATTTTGCTGCTGTCAATGTAAGTTTCCACTTTGTCCTATCTATCTGTGTAACCCTATCTATATTTTCATGACTCATTTTGAGAGTTTTGTTTCTTTAGGTTCTTAAAGAGGAAAAAACTCCCAATGTTCCAGCAGTAAGTGTTCTCAGGAATTTCCTCTTTTCCTTTTTTTTTTTTTTTACCTTTTCTTGTTAAGAGTCACATCAGAATCTAATTAAGAATTTTTTTGGCTTTTCCCCCTTTAGTAAGAAACTTTTGCGTGTTTTTTCTCATGGTTTTTTGTAGGAAGCAAAAAAGCCAGCTGAAGTCAAAGTGAACCCCAGGAAGCGCAAGGCAGTGTGAGAAGGTCGATCTGGAGCAGATAGGGAGAAAAGAATGAGTAGCAGTGCATACCATTTATAATAATTAGTGTTATGGACATGCATTAGCATGTTAAATAGCTTTAAATTACCATTAAATAAATGCTACTCTTGTTTCGGGACTTTGTGGATCTAGTTTCAACTTCTATCAATGGTCTGTTTCTAAATCGGTATTAATAATCCAATTTGTTACAAATACTCTTCATTTACTTTGTGTTTCTTGTCTGATAAATATAATTAGAAAGGAGTAACAGGGGGATTTGATTACGATACTCATTGGATTTTTTCATTCATTTAAACCAATTTCACTTGTTTTAAAAAAATAGATACTTTGATATAGAGTTAAAAGTGAATTAAGCAAGAGAAATATAATTCTAAATTTTTTATATGTATCTATGTCTCATGTCTTAGAAAGAGAATTTGTATATAAGGGTTGGAGTCATTTATTTTTTTATGTTAAAAAAACATGTCTTAGAAAGGATATTTTTATAAATTTCACATTAAAGATATTTTTATTCAATTATATTTAATATTTCAAGCTTATAAATTTATCTTTTTTCTTAAAAAGGATATTGAAGGATTTGATTCTAAGACTCATTAAATTTTTCTACACATTTAAGTTAATTTCCGTATTCTAAAAAATGGATACTTTGAAGTGAATGACAAAGTTAAAAGTGATTAAAAATAGCATAAGTGCTAAGTAAGGAAACACGCACGATTCTAAACTTTTGATAATACGTGGTGATCTGTGTGTCACATTTTAGAAAGAAAATGTTTGATAGAAAACCAATTTCACATTTTAGAAAGAAAATGTTTGTTAGAAAACCAATTTGGTAAATTTCACGTGAAAGATATTTTTGTTCAATTATATTTTATATTTCAAACTTCTAAATCTTTTTTTTTTAGAAAGAGATATTAAGAGAATTGATTCCAAAGACTCACTGGATTTTTCCATACATTTAAACCAATTTCAATTGTTCAAAAAAATTGGTATTGTAGGGTAAATAACGATAGAGTTAAAAGTAGATTAAGAACAATTTAGGTGTTAAGTAAGAGAAACACAATTTTAAACTTTTGATGATTTATCGTCTGTGTGTCACATTTAAAAAAATAAAATATTTGTTAGAAAGCCAATTTAGTAAATTTTAGATATATCTGTTCAATTACATTTTATATTTCAAACTTTTGAATTTATCATTTTTTCTTAGAAAGAAATATTGGGGGATTTGATTTCGAAGACTCATGGGATTTTTCCACACATTTAAACCAAATCCACTTGTTCTAAAAATTGGATACTTTGGAGTAAATGACAACATAGTTAGAAGTGGATTAAGAACAATGGTTGGAGGTGTTAAGTCATGGAAACACGATTCTAAACTTTTGATCATATGTCGTCTATGTGTTGCATTTTGGAAAGAAAATGTTTGTTAGAAAGAAATTTGATAAATTTCACATGAAAAATATTTTTGTTCAATTACATTTTATATTTCAAACTTCTAAATCTATCTTTCTTCCAATAAAAAGATATAAAGGGATAAAGAGATATAAAGGGATAGGGGATTTGATCCAAGACTCACTGGATTTTTCCACACATTTAAACCAATTTCACTTGTATTAAAAAAATGGATACTTTGAGGTAAATGACGATATAGTTAAAAGTGGATTAAGAACAACTGAGATATTAAGTAAAAGAAAGACGATTCTAATCTTTTGATGATTGTCGTCTATTGTTGACTCCTTCAACAAGTGTATCAAATTAAAAGTAGTATAATGATTTGAAGTATAAGTGTTGAACCCACAAGGAACAATTTCAAGTAAAATTTTAGATTGCAATACTCACTAAGTACATAGACATGGATAATGATTTTGTTTAAAGAAATGAAAAACACAAAATAAATTTTGTGTATAAAGTTAAAACGCAACACTACAAGTAATTTTAGAAGATTTAATTAGAGGTTGAGATTGAACTTCATCTATCTCACTCATTTATATTATTCTTTTTTCATAAAAACATATAATACTTAGAACTACTCAATATTGATGCACATATAAAATCATAAATATTGATTCTCCAAGCATGAGATTCATAAGGAAATTTTTTAAACACTGATTCTTTGTATATCTAGTAAATCACCCAACATTGAGAGCAGATGTTATAAAGCAATCAATACATTGAAACTTATCCTTAGCATTACAATATATTGAAAATTTTTATCTAGTTCATATTCTTATAATTACTTTCTAGTTAAATCTAAGGATTAAACTCAAGAGTCTATTGATCAGATAGAATCATGCAATAAGCACAAAATGAAAATACCAATAATGAGTAAGAACGTAATATTATACATAAATATCACCAAAATACATAAGTTCAAATATATTACATTCAATCCCAAGAAAGAAGAGTTAGCCACTCATGGTAGCCATTACAAACTAAAAGATTGGAAATATTACAAAAGAGAGTAACTTTTTCTTGGCTTTCTTCACTGTTTCATTCAACTGCTTTCTAAAAACCATGTCAAGTAATAAGAAAAATGTCCTTTTTAAACTCTATTCATCATTTGGTTAGTGGATTCTCGCTTAAGCTAGTCAATTTTTGCTAAAGCTAAATGAATACCTATCTTCGTAAAAGTTTTCTCACTCAAGCAAGTCATATCTAGCTGAAGCAAGTCCTTCAGTAAAAATCACCCTCTCTGTGGACAATTCTCGCTTGAGCTAGTCATTTTCACCCGAGTGAGCTCATTTTGCTTAAGTGAGCTCTTCTCGCCTGAGCGAGCTACTCTCTGTATTGACGCTTCGTCTTTAGATGACTCTCGCTCGCTCAAGCATGTCATTCTTGCTTGAGCAAATCTTCAACTTCTCTTCTCAGTGCTTTAATTATTTTTTTTTTCATGCATCTTCCAGTCTTTCATTTTCTTCATTCTTAATAACCTGAAATTTACACAAGAATTAGAATTAAATGGTTTCATTCATCTCAAAACTCAAGAACCTATATTTGGATTCAAAAATTCTCAAATTAGGGATAATATATTTCAAACAACAATTAAAACAAAAAATAATCAAATTTTCTCATATAAAATATACTCAAAACTAACACTTATCATCTATTTCACATTTTGAAAGAAAAATTTTGTTAGAAAGTGAATTTAGTAAATTTCACATGAAAGATATTTTCGTTTATTTACATTTTATATTTCAAATTTCTAAATCTATTTTTTTTTTGAGTTGATATTTCATATTAGCTTTGTCTCAAATAGCACAAAATCTAAATCAACAAAATATAAAATTAATATGGTGTATAAAAGGGGTGTCCCAAACCTTAAAATAATTCATTCCTAAGGTGTGTGAGGAAGCATATCTATAAAAGTCCTACAGACCCCATTTATCAGTAGTATATCATATTAAAAAAAACAACAGTACATTTATTCTATTAGTCATTCCTCTTGTTCCATTTGACCATATAGCTCTCTCATGAGTAGTAGACTATCAGCACGTTTCAGTACTAGAAATCACAGTGCTTATTTGCAACCATAAACTAGTGTCTTTCCAGACTATTGTCCAGTCAAGAACATGTCTGTAGTCAGAATTGAATTACTGTAATGAGTTTAATAAGTTGTCCAAAAAGGTCATTAATAATTTAAAGAAGGTCTTTATTGGAACCTATTATGATTGCCAATCATACATTTACTTTGCTGAACATATGTTTAAAGATGGTATATATAACCCCTAAAAAGTTATTTCTAGGATAGCAGAGATGATGAGTATATATAAGACACATACTTTAGGGAGGACTTAATAGAATCTAAAACATTTGGTACTATTTAATAGAATCTAAAACATTTTGTACTAGGCTAGGTCGGTGATATATGTGAGAGAAAATTAATCCTGTAATTAGGAACTCATTAGTATTATCTGTATCTCCTTTTACCTCTTATTTAATTATAAAATATTTAAAAATAATTTCTAAATATATTATTATAGATTAAATTCCTATTTTAATTTGAAGTAAAAAAATTTAATTATTTAAAAAAGTTAAAAGCATAAAATTGTTTTTAAACTATTTAGATTTTTAAACCGATATCAATTATATTCGTTTACCGGTATAGATATTTAAGATTCAATGAATTAATAAATTCATCTCTATATACTACTTCTGTTATGAACACTATTTCTACTTGTCTCTATAAAGAGTTTGTTACTTTTTTATGAACACAATTTTCTTTTTCAAATTTGAGTATAAAAATATCAAAATTATATATTTAAACAATCATTTAAGTTAAAAAGATTTGAATTGATAAGAATATTCAAAGTTCTAATGACATGAAACCAATAATAAATAGTTAATATATATTAATAACACTAAAACAGAACAAGACATGCATTAAGAAAATATTCAATTCTGCATAGTAAATCATTTAGGCAATGATAGTTTATTTATTGGTATGTAGAGGTATTCTACATAACAAGATCTTTTATTATTCATCTTGTAAAGCACTAAAAGTTTGTATATAGGCACAATTATTATTCTTGCAAAAGCAAGATGGTGTCAACATGGCAATGCGACAACAACACAATACAATAGTAATGAACATAATCTTTTTTTTTTTTTTTCTTTTTGAAGAAAAAAATAAAAATAATAAGTGATATCAGACTATAAAAAGCTTCAAAAGTATGTAGAAAGAATAAAAAAATTGGAAGAACTAACCTTTAATAAGGATTATTCAAATTAATTACACAATTAATACTCTTGCCTTTTCAATGACTATAAAAATAATTGCCATATCTCTACTTTGGACAATTGATTACAAAATTGTCTAAGATATCCTTTTTTCTATAATAATTTCTCTCATAATTATATCATTTATCCATTTTTCACCACAATTAACAGAAAAACTGTCATTAAAAATGATTTGAAAATTTTAAAATTATCAGTTTTTAAGTGATTACGTAGAAAAGACATCCCATTAAAAAATTATAGTAAATAATTATATTGTACATGCATTAGTAATATAATTTATAAACAAATATTTTAATAATACATTATCATAATCAAAAGAACTTTACTAAATAAAATATGATTATGCATTTATCAAATGGTATAATCAATATTTAGAAATTATACTTTTAGGATTAATATTTAATTTGGTATATCAAATTCTAATTCTAAAGAGAAAAAAAAGTTCGGTCAAGTTATGTAAGATGACGATAGGGATTTAAGACCTGTATGTGGTCTTTGTAAGAAATCCAAAGAAAGAAAAAATAATATAAAATTAAAGTTATTGACACAAAGAGACCTTTAATTGCTTTTATAAACCATTTTAAAATTTATAATTACCTTTTGGAAATTTATACAATATATATTTTATATCTTTTCAACTTTTTAACTGTATTTTAAATTGTACGAATCACATATTATTCCTGGATTATGAATGGTTTATAAAGAATGTAAAGTAAACAAAAGTTTTATATTTATAAAGATAAATAAAATGAACAATATTGAACAAGTAAAAAAAAAAAAAAAAATTATAAACTTTTTTTTTAATATTTTAAAAATATATTT
>Ga0123340_1001339_pt1 | contig 20211 bp, 15 predicted proteins | sample SirMexnodulemix_FD_89961 | JGI IMG/M metagenome (GOLD analysis project Ga0123340, IMG submission 89961) | Root nodule microbial communities of legume samples collected from Mexico - Siratro Mexico nodule mix | ecosystem: Host-associated > Plants > Roots > Nodule | place: Mexico: Nepantla... | reverse complement strand
TACTAATATTATATATTTACACCTTTACTAATATACTACTATCATATATTTATGTATGATTATCAAATGCGGGGATAGCTCAGTTGGGAGAGCGTCAGACTGAAGATCTGAAGGTCACGTGTTCGATCCACGTTCACCGCATAATTTTGATTTAATTTTTTTAAACACACTAAGTATGGGTTAATATCACATTTATAATATTTGAAAATATAATTGACATAATTAAAATAAGATTTAAATATATTTTTAGTCTTATATAATAAGTATTTATTTTGATTCTTGTAATGTTTTATTTTTCATGCTGTAAAATTTTAAATCACTATTTTTAATCTTATAAAAAGGCATGATTTTGGTTTCAATTCTTATAAAATATTTCTTTATTTTTTTTCCATAAAAAAAATAACATTTTACATATCTTAAATATTAAGACGTTACTCACTAACATTATTATACAACTAGTAATCATCATTTTCAAAGATCATTTAACTTTTTACTTGACACCATATTCATTGACACAAACCACGTAATATTGTAAACAAAAAAAATTCAAATATTATAGGAACCAAAATTGAAAAACGTTCCTTTTACAGATACCATCATAGTTTAGCCTGAAGATGATCACACAGTTATAATACCTAAAAGATGAAAAAGTACAATTAAGTCTTCGATAAAATAATATTTTTATATGGGTTACGGGGTCAACAGATTATTGTTTAGCATCTTCTTAGTAAAAAAAAAAAAAAAATGAAATTGAACAAAGACCATTTATATTGGTAACAGACGTTTTCATATCAGAGATAAACAAAGACCATAACCATAAACAAGGGGAGTAATAAAACTTCTAAACCCGGTTTGTGATCTTTATGCGTCTCTCTCCTCACATAAAAAATTCACCTCAGAAGATTCACTTCTATTATGTTCATATACTACAGAGATTAACAAATATAATTTGAAGATACATATATTTAATTACAACCAACCCCTTTTTACTTTCTTGAAAGGAGCACCTAACTTAAGCACTAAGTTTTAGAACAGCAGCTCATTCAGAAATCTTTTGCTCTAAGAGATACAAAATAATCCTACATATCCTACCACGTCCCACCCTAAAAAGCTATAAAATAATTTTTGCGCCTCACAGAACGAATAAAAACAAAAGGGGGAGAATGGCAACCAAGTAATTCTGCAGAATGTCGTAGATTGCACTTATTTCAATGATTGTAAAGGTTCTGAACCTTAAATTATCCCCTGCATTGCTCGAATGAGTAGTGTTCACCACTTGCTTTGTCTTGTTGCTTAAATTCTTACTGCATCAACAGTATGAGAACACAAACATTGGGTAAATCTTTACTTATTCTTGTTTTAAAAAAGTTTAGATCCATAAAACAATGAAAAAGAACGGGGCAGCTAAGCAGACAAAGTTCTTACCTTCCAGGAAATATACACTTGCCACGACCTGCAAAGAAAAACGTGTTATATTTACGTAGGTATAGAGAAATATGCTTGCATTGCATGCATACTCAATATAACTGGGTTTGCAATAAACTGTGCAAATTGAACACTGAAATAGCAAAAAAAGTGACTGCTATATGAAGAATTTCTGCATCTGTAAGGGTAAACAGCCAAACAGAGGACCTCAGACAAGACAGCATCCGGTTATCACCACTTATGTTTTGGCAAAAGACAATTAGAACTCCTTTTCCAATCCTAAAACCAAATGGTATGGTTTCCCCTATTCAACAAGTAACTGCAATCTCAATACTCCCCCTTACCCCCTCCTTTTTAATTGATGTTCTTCAAATAAAAGTAGAGTCTAGTCAAAGGGCCTTTGCATTACGTGGGTGCCACACACTAATTGCTTTTCATACCAAAAATCATTGCTAATTTCCCCTTTCCCCAATCGTAAGTAGAAATCATTATTATTCACAAGCCTGCTCTTTATCTTAGATCACAGATTCTCCCTCAACATCACGAAACAAGCTTATCAAGTAAAACAAGAAGCATTATAACCACATGATAAGAAATGAAAACGGCAACCTCTTCACTTTGAAAGAATCTAGTGAATATAATCATACACATTAAAACCCCAGGAAGATTTATAAGCAAGCACTAGGAGTAAGCAACCAACATAATACAGAGGAAGAGTAATTGCCTAACAAAAATGAATTGAATAGCAACCAATACAAAAACTCTAAATCAACCAAAAAAGACGAGAGATTTAATTTAAACTTACTGGGGTCAGTGGTTGTGATCATGGCTACCCCTTTGAAGTCACAAGATCCAGGAGACTTCCCCAGACTCTGGTAATAGCTATCAAAAGCATAAGAAGCGTGATTCTTAACGTTATTCGGCTGAAAACAACTCTCCCCAGGCTGGATCTCTGAGCAATTCGCTCTCCCGGGTCCACACGCCCAATCCAACGCAGCCTGCAAAACCTTCAAATCAACACCATCCCCAGCAACACAATACGTCTGATTAGCATTATCACTAGCCAGAAAAGCCCCAACCCCAGACACACGAAGCAAATAAGCCGGCGTAGCATTCCCATAAAACAAACCCCAATAAGCCTCAGACAGAGGCGGGGACCTCAAATCTTCGTTAAAAAGCTCATATATATAAACACTAGAAGTGGTTTCGGGATGCAAAGGGGTGCCACTCCGATCCAAAACATGCTTAATAAGATTCGAATTGAATGTGACAGCGTTGGAAACTGTGGCATAGGGTTCTTTGGAGTCCCCTTTGGAAGGCCAACCGGTTTCCGTGACAAGCACGACGACATCAGAGACGTTGAGGTTCCTCATGGAGAAGTACGCAGCGTCGATCATGGCGTCGAGGAGTTTGGTGTAGTGAAGAAGAGTGTTGGGATCAACCATTTGTTTCGAAGCGGGAAGGGTCTTGAAAAGCGTGTTATCGAGAGGGACGAGGTTTTTGTTCTGCATGAAGACGTAGTAGGGGTAGAGGTTGAGCATTAGGGGGGAATTGGTTTGGGAGAGGAAATGGAGGATAGGGAGGATGAAAGTCTCAAGGGTTTGGTTGAAGAAGGCCTGAGAGGGAGGGAAAGGGTTGACGATGATGGAGGCGGAGTGAGGGGTGGACACCACCACGTCCTTGTGGAGGTTGGAGCCGACGAGGGCGGCGTGGAGGGAGAGGAGTGCGGGGAGGAGGAGCGGCGCCGCGGAGGGGAGAGTGGTGAGGACCTCGTCGCCGACTGAGACGGCGATGATGCGGGTGGCGGGGCGGAATGCGGCGACGTTTTTGCGGATCCAGGAGGAGGCCGTGGCGTTGGAGGAACCGATTGCGAGGAGCTGGTTGTTGGGGACGCTGATGGTGACGTGGATGTCGGTGCCCGACAGGGCGCGTAGGATGTCGGGGTTGGCGTCGTAGAGACGGATGTGAGTGATCTTTTGTTGTTTGAGGAAGTTCACGAGGTCTGGTGCGGGTAAGAGGTTGGAGACGTCTGTGCCGATGTTCACGCCCACGAATGGCGCGTTGGTTTGGTCGGAAGTAGCCGCATGATGTTGGGAAAACGCTAGGATTAGTAACAGTGAGACTGAAAAGATGAGATAATTTGAGTTTATCATTGGAATCTTCAATTCCAATTCAGTTTGTCTTGCTCCTCACCTTGCTTTCTTGCATGCTCTTTCGAGAGGCTTCTTTGTTTCGCGATTGAGTTGAACATTGGTGGTTTTTCTTTTTCTTTCGGAATTTGAGTGAGAGGGAAAGTGAGCAAGAAACTGTACTGTGTGTAGATTTGGGAGTTTAGGTTGGTGTGTGGGAGTTATTCTTGACTTTGGGTGTTTTGTGATGCAGAAGCATTGTCGGTTCAAATTCAACGGATTTTCACTTCTCTAAAATATCCCTCCATCACTCTTAACATCAGAAGGTCTTGTTCTTACATGCGGTATATATGTCTAATTTTTTTTATTATAGTTAAATATAAAAATTGCATATCAAATATATTAAAAATTACTAAAAAATGTTTTTTTGCATTTCAATAAAAAAAAAAATACTTGTAAGAATGTATCTCAACATATAATTATAAGATAGACAGCGCGCTAAGAATTTGACTTTGATAGTTATAGTATAGGGATTCGAACAAAAGGGAGAAGTGATAAATAAAGAAACTGGTGGCTTCATTGTATGGTGGTGGAAGACAATGGCTTTTACTTTCTTTTAACCAATTATGTTTGTGGCACACTAATAGATGATTCTTAAATCTCAACACGGCAACAGCCTTCTGCAGAGACACGTTGGTTCCTCACTGCTGCATCCAAAAGCTTCTCTTCTTCTCTAACTTTCAACATCTCCCACAGTCTATTCACATACTAACTTTATAAATATATCTATATAATACTAGAATATAGTAATTATATAATAAAAAAGTTACGTAATTAAACCACTGGTTGATACAATTTCTCCCCAAATAAACCAACTTTATGACACAAGCATTTGAACATTTACTGGTTAAGCACCTATAAGGTGTGTGCCTTCCAAGTGGTTCTCTAAAATATACGTTTTTCTTTACCTTTGTCCTTTAGGGTATACATTCAAAACGAAAGAAATTTCAGTACTTGCAATATTATTCTCTAGGTAGTTTTTTCAGATAATTTATCATTGGCATCTTATCAGTTGTATTGAGATGTTTCTTCATTCTGTCATAGAAAAAAGACAAATTAGAGTACCACAAACTTATTCATCATCACATTGTTGAATATCAGACTATTTTAAACTAGATCATTTTTTCAAAAAAAACTTATTTTTCTAATCTATCATTTTCAGTGTTTCACCACAATTAAATATTTGAATATTGAATTATCCATTGTTTACCTGATCCCATAAAGGGAACTTTCGGTTACCAACTTTACCACAGTATATTGGGCACTTGAAAGCTTTTATTTTTTCAATGACAATCGCCATAATTAGCTAAAGAATAACTATGATTATGTTTGCTTAAATAGCCAACTTAAGATCAATAAAGAAAAAAAGTGGAGGATATTGAGATGTCTCAACTCATGCCCACTAAAATACTCTCTTTTTAAGGGATTGAAAATGCATGTGGATGATGTTGAACAGCCACAGGTAGAGTTGTTCAACTGAAAACTGGCAGGTCTTCTTAACCAATGATAAAGTTGAGAAAAAGAGTAAGACTTTACTAGAAAAAGAGACAGACAGAAGACCAGACCTTAAATTGACATAAATAATGATTATATTTCAATTGAGTAAAACTTTGCTCCAATGTTCTGTTTGGACTTCGATAAGCAATCAGAAATGGGAATCCAAAGAAAAGAAGGGGTAAAAAAGAGTTTGCAGTCCTGCACTATGTAAATCACAAACACAAATAACATGGACCAGAAGTAGCAGTTTCTTAGAGGGTACTATTATATATATTTGAAAGCAATAGCTTTCATATCAGAGTTAATTTGGTACCATAACTAACATAAATGCCAGGGCATAATTTTATTGCTTCATTTTTGTCCATGTTGTAGATGTCTAATGGTTTGTTTTATTTGCTTAACACCCCTTTATGATGATACAATTCTAATGACTTAAATACATTGACAATTGCATTAAAACACATTTAAATCCGAATCTAAAAACTCAACCCCTTCTAATTGGGTTTTAAGTCTGAATTCTTAATATCTGGTGGTGTTGTAGGCCGAAGAGAAGACATAATTCATAACAAAATTTTGAACATTGGTGTTGAAGGCTAAACATATATGGCAGCATCAACATGAAAGATATCTTTAAAGCTATGGAGCCAGGCTATTTACAGAACTCTCACTTCATATCATATGCAGGTCAACATGTTTAATGGTTTGTCTTGTACAGATCATTTAATATTTTGAAAACATAAATAAATATTCGATTATGATACATTATAATTATAAAATTTATATATTAATAATAGTTATTATATTTATTAAAATAAGTTAGTTAGCTTTAGGAAAAATTATCTAAAGTGTAGTCTTTTCAATAAAGGAGTATTCACTTTATTTTGTAGAAAAGTATACCCTGATATAAATTAAGCCATAGATCTTTTATAAAGTGACTTTGTCTATTGTAACTTTTTTCGATTAAGCACAAAAAAATTGAATCAAATCTACTAGAGAATAGTTCTCATTAAACGGATCAAATTGGAAAATAGCTCACTAAAATCAAATTAAATGAACATGGATAGCAAAGTACTTATGGATCATCTTATGTTATACTTTCTATACAGGGCTTCTTGATGGAATCTTAAACCATACATAAAATGAATATCGAAGTACTTATAGCTCGTCCTATTCTTTAGATGGAGAATCCGTATGGAACTTAGGCCATATAAGAAAGCATAAGGGTGTCAAAATAAGGAGAGTTGCTTCATACACCTAAAAAAAAACATGCACCCCTTTTTTTAAAATTTCGATAAGTGTATTCTGAAATTAATTAAACTAGAATATTGATTTGGACAACTTTTATTATATATTTGTAAACTTATAATATGCGTTTTATACAAAATAAATAGTTAGTAGTTTTGTTGCAGAGAACACAATAGTTAAAATAAAAACAAAGTTATCTATAGGTTACATTGTCATTATTATATCTAATAATTATATATTCTCAGAATTTCTCAATTTACGTTTTCTTTATAACTATTAACTTTTCCACTATCCTTACATTCAATTTTTATTTTTCAATATTTCATAGTTTTAAAGTTTTCAATAGCTCATATATCATAATTATTCATATTTTTATAGCCGTTTTAACTTTTATTTGCTAATATCTTAAATAAGGAAAGATAAATTACAATATATTTTAAAAAATGTATTGTTTACAAGTTTTTAATAATAATATTTAATATTTAAACGGTTAAATTTGAGTTCACGGGTTAAACATTATTTTTCATTACAGTCGTATTGTGTAAGAATATACATGACTCCTTATATAATAAAACATTTTTTTCTTGAAAGTAAAACTTATCTTTTATCTTCATTTATTTTTTATAAACAGTAGACTTCTTACTGGACATTTTATGTATTTTTAAAATTATCATTTTTATAATTATAATTTTATTTTTATACACTAAACTTTTTATTAAAATAAACTTAATTAACTTCTTTTTATCTCTCATAAAGTTGCATATTTTATCTTTGGTTTCATTATAAAGAAAATCCTTTTATTCCTACATAAAAATTTTATTTCTGCCAACTATTGAGTGAGTGCCAAATAATGTCATTTTAAAAAATTATACAGGTCAATTTCAACCATGGCTCAAAAAATCCAGTCAATATAAAACTAATAATTAATTCCATCAAGGTGCACTGGTGCGAGTGATAAACATCACAATGTGTAGGATATCTGAAACTGATACTAAACTTGTAAAGAACTGAAAAAGGTAGATTTCAGAGACAACTAAGGTACGATATTATTACACACGCGCAACATTAGCTGAAGCTGTATATTGTTACCATTTGACATTGAATCTGCCAAAATTTAAAAGAGTAGATTCTGACAGTGAAGTAACAATATAATACAACCATATATCTAATCCTCTAACTCAGACATTAAATCACACCCTCGTACACCAATTATAATCGTGAAAAAGGTAAACTATACTATACAGGGATACTACTACCTGAAAATCTTAGTTTTGCTATCAAAACTGCCGTCATCCCCATTCTCAATGAATTGCCAAAATCAGTGGAGAATTTTATTGCCAGCATTGTACGACGGATTATTGAGCGAAATACTCAATTGACCCATCACCGTAAGGCATTCACGAATGCCGTCAACGAATCAACGTCTCTCTTTTCAGAAGGGTACTTGATTGGTCGAGAAGAGTGTTTGGGGAAGAGAAGTATTGTGGGGAAGCTTCCCAACTCCAGTTCACTCTTTGCATATTCTTTCTGCTCTCCATCCGCTCTGAATTTCGCAACCTTAACTCCCGACCCTGCCAACTTATCCGCCAAATCAACATACGATTCCTCCATGGCCTGTTCCATTTCACAATAAACATCTCATTAGATGATGGTAATTTCGAACCAAATGAACCGTAGTGAGATTTTATATTAACAGAGTATTGAAGTTTAAGGAATAGAGTTTAACCTGACAGAAGCGGCACCATGGTGCATAGAGCACAACAAGCCATGGTTCTTTTCGGTTCTCCAATTTTGTCAAATTCTCAATTCCGGCCCTGCTCAAGCTGACCACATTCTGGGAATTGAAAATGTCAGCGACAGTGGCAGAGCCATTTGAAGGGGTGGCACCATTTCCATCAAGCTGGGCAGTATCTTCCTGTTTTAGATTACCTTTGTGAAGACCACACTCCTTGGCCTTGGCATCCTCCCACCACCACCTTCCTTCTCTTTCATGCTGTCCAGGTAAAACTGGCCTTGTGCATGGCTCACAGCCGATTGAAACATATCCTTGGGAGTGCAATGAATTTACGGGCACATCCATGGTCCTAAGGAAGTTCCATATGTCTAGCCCATTGACATTTGCGACCGGGTTCCACTTCACCAGACTGCCAATTCCACCATCCATTCCCTCAAAAACAGGATCCACCTGGACAATAGGGATTTCAGACCGAGTACCAGGAGACTGGTCTTTTCTCTGTCCAGTGATCCATGCTTTGAGACCCTTGAGGGCTCTCCTTAAGGGTCTCACCTTCCTTACTCTGCAGCACTCTTGATGCCCATCCTCATAAAATGAGAAGAGCCCTTTGGTTCTTACCAAGGCCTGAACCTCAACAGCATCAGGGAACATGTACTCAATGTGAATTCCATAATGCTTCTCAACTGCGTTAAAAAACCTGTAAGTTTCTGGGTTCAGTCTCCCAGTGTCCAAGCTGAACACTCTGTAGGGTCGACCGGTCAAATGAGCGTACTCAATTAAAGCAACATCTTCAGCACCGCTGAAAGGTAAAACTACCCGTTAAAATCCAAATACAGATACATAGTCATAGAAAGATAATTTTGCGGCAACACACACGTAAAATGATTAAAGCTACAACTCTCAAATATTAACAATTCAACGTGTTAATGGAAACAACCCGAAGCAGCACGTATTTGTCTCAACAAAGTAGAAAAGGAACAAATATATTTCAATCGTCAAATTGTAGACAGGAATGAATGTGATCAACTGCTCTGCCATCTTCACATCGATTCTTCAATTTTCATACTGATTTGGCTTTTTCGGTGGGTTACACGCGAAAACATCTATTAAAAAGGTAAAGTTTCCAACAGAATAATTCTTAATCCTCCTCCACATCATTCTCCTATTAATTTTCCTACATAATTTGCAAAGTTTTATATGCATTCTCCAATTAATGTCCTTAATAACATTTTTTTTTATATTTTCATTACATTAAATAAATTTAATTATTTCATTTTATACATTCTTTGTAAAGATTTGTAGAAATAAGCTGCTACAACATGTCTATATGCACAAGAGAAGTTACAAATCATTTCTCTGCTGTTCGTCTTCGTACTTCACTATCTACTAATAGATGTGAATGTGCAATTAGTTTATGGAAACACATACGAAATATTTGAAAATTTGCCCCCACCAATCCCAAAAAAACAACGCCTGAAGGTAAAATTCAAAAGAGACATTCATATGTTCACGCAAATCCACTAAACAAAGTACCATTACACAAAAGCACCAATATATAAAATTAAGAATCTACCTAAATGCAATAGCGATGTCGTTGCCAAATTTCTCGAGAGCCTTGTCCATAATTTCAAGAGGAGAAGCATTTTCAAGGTCTTTCGCTAATTGCTCGAAATCCTCCTCTCCCTTCTCAACCTCTGCACATCACAAACCAAAACATAAAAAAAGAAAAAGAAAAAGCACGTTCAAATCGCCTCCAATCAAGGCCAGAAAGAAACCACAACATAGAAAATCCCCTGAAAAGAAGGAAATGTGGTGACAACAGAACGCAGAAAATGTACCAGGAGCAACAATGGTTGCAGCAAGAGGAACAATAGAATGATTCCGCTGTGGCTGGGCGTTGAGAGGTCTCGCCGAGGAGCCTCGTTGAGTTAAATTAACAACAACGGACGAGAGATTAGGCCTCTCCAGAAACCGAAACGAAGCGATTTGCGGAGCTGAAAAGAGAAACACGAAGGCATTAATTAACGAAACCCTAGGACGTGATAAGAAGCGATAAATTCAGATCAAGTGTTGATCATTGGTTAAAACGGGAGAGTAAAGGAAAGGAATGAAGATAAGGACCTTTTGCGTCGGAGGAAGATCCAAGGCGCGAGAAGAAGGAAGTGGAGGTTGCTGGTGAAGAGGAAGAAGTGGTAGTAACGGCAAGAGCCATTGGAGAAGGGAATCTAAGCTAGAAAATTGGAGAGTAGATTCTGTTGGTTTTTTCTCCGGAAGAAGAAGGAGAACCAAGGTTTGGTTATAAAGAGAAGTGTCATTGAACCTGGACGCAATTCAAGCTCTCTTCGTTCCGCTTACGTGGCGCTCAGTTATTGGTTCAACGCAAAACCCGTGGCGAGAGGCCTCTCTCCGGTCGCGCGGCCAAGTTAGACCCAATTGTCACTTTTAAATATTCATTATCTTCCCAGATTCGTCCTCTTCTTATTTACAATACAGTACTTATTATTTATTATTTGTTTCTCTCCTTTATTTATTTTTTAAATAATGCACTACAGATTAATTTCCTACTTTTATAAATTCTAATTACAATTATTATTATTATAATGAATAATTCTTTATAATCACTGTTGTGCCTATCAATTCACGTTGCTTATGTTATGATTGATTTTCAAGAATTGTTAAAATGTTATTATAATCTTAATTTTTCACGTAACGTAGGATTAAAGCTATTTACGGTTAAAACACGTTTTAAAAATAATTGTCCGTAAGTATAATCGTCAGTGAGGAAATTGTACTATTTTCAAATGAATTATATTGGTACTTTGAGAGTGTGCGATGGTGCGTCAATGTCATGCTTTTTATTGGTTTTTGATAGTTAATGAATAGTTAAAAATCTCATAAATAAAATGCAATAAAAAGGATAGAACAAGCATATTAAATTATTATCAACAATTTTCAACATTTTCAACGTTGCGTTACCTTTTCTAAAACGAATCACCAGAACTGTAAAATCAAGTTTCAATTTAGATTTAATTTAAACTTCCAAAAAAAGTGTGTTTGATTTTTTCTTAATTTAAGTATTATTAATAAAATATAATTAAGAGTACATTTCATTGATATATAAAATTTTGGTACTGTTTATAAAATAGGAAAATATTAAGGAAACCATTTTTATTTTTCCTATAGTTTTGTGACACCTAATAAAATAACAATATTTTTAGTCTTATAATTAATTCATCTCAAATTATTTTGGATTTGTCTTAACAAAACAATTCGATTTTATTTTTTTTAAAACTCTAAATCAGTCATTTAATCCCCTTTCTTAAATAACTGTAACTCAAACAATTCTATTTAAGTAAACGCAATTATTTTTTCCTAATTACTACTTCAAAGTCGTATTTATATTGATCACTGCATTCGAATCTCTTTTTCTACACGAACCTAGAAAGGTTTTGTGTGTGCGTCACGAATAAGTATAGCTAATCTTTGTTTTCGGTGGTGAAGATAACTCTTCAGATATTGAAATAGTCATATTTCTATACATCAAATCATAACGTACTTGATTTGTTTTTTTAAATAAGTGATTTACTTTTAATTATACTTTTATTGAAAATTAAGAAAATATTTAACAAATTCATAATTACATTTAACAGTGCAATATTAGTCATTGAATTTCTTATTAATTAATCGTTAAAATACTCGTTAAAGAAGAAAACACTTTCCGAAAAATAAGACAAAAGCATCATTTAAAACCTTGTAATTAAAATATATAAATATACATAGTATGTCGCCGAGTGTTGTTCTTTTTGTTTTATTCTCATCTTTTATTAGTATTTGAATTTGGTGGTCTATCGATTTTATTCCAATTTGGTCACAATTCTGTTGGTATCAAAACTCGTCATTGTGTGGTTCTCCAGCCTCAATTTTTATGTTCTTTCAATGAGATTGAACTTTTTTCTGTTTATTGATTCCTCACCACTTGACCCTATTTTGTAATTACAGATATAATGATTTTTTTGTAAAACAAAAGTTATTTATGTGATTGTCACTGAGAATAATGATTTGAATTGAAGCCACTAGTGAGCTACGAAAGGCATGTCACAATCAACATGAGGCTGCAGTGCTAAGGGAGCAATTGTGAAATAACTTGGAAACGTATGGAACATGGTCATTTCTCAAATCAACCTATAAAATCCTTGCTCTCTCAATATTGAACAAGATGCAGATGCTATCACAATCATCAAAGAAATCATTTTAAATCAGATAGTTTAAAATTTAATCATATTTAAAACCATCTTATACAAATTTGCTTTCAGTTGTATTACATAAATTATTTCATAATATTCCAAGCAAGCAAGACCACGTTTAGTGTGAATGATTGAATGAAGCAACGGTGAGTTACCATAGATTCTTAAGAAATTGAAATGAATCAGAGGCATATATTTGTAAGCTTATGAATATATGAAGGAGATGCAGAAACGAATTTTGCAGCAATAATAATAGGTAAAAAGCATGAAGTATATATAAAGTAAAAAGTAGTGGAAGTGAGTGCAGAATCACAGCCTCATTCATAACCCAACCCTTGGAGATCCGAAAGGTTTTATTGTCCCATAAACACGATGTGGGACCCACGGTCCCCACCAACACGAGCTCTCAGGCACCACAAATTTTAAATTATAAACGAAAAACAAACGATAGCAATGACGATTCCATGTTGTTTTCAACTTTTCCCAGAATTATAAAGAACAATTTGAATAAGGTTTCCATTTTCTTACAATAATTCAATAATACCTTAGGCCTTTGTGTGAAGAGAGGAAGTTTCGTTGTCCAATTCCTAAAAGCCACTATTTTTAATATTTAATTATAATTAAAAATTAAGTTTTATTTGCAATTATTTATAATATAAATAATCCTTTAAAATATAATTTCTTATTTCAACTATAATATTTTAGAAAACAAAATCTGTAGTTTTTATCTAATTTGTTAGTTAGTTGTGCTTAAGTGTGTTTTACAATTTTTTCTATTTTTGTTATTTTCGACTTTATAAGCCATTATTTTTTGTTCTCTGAATACATATCTCATTTTTTTTTTCTGTTATACTCTTCATTTACATTTATTTTCTTCTTCTCTTGCTCTGTTTTTCATTCTACATTACTTCCTTTCATTTATACTACAAGGAAGTCAACATACAGTCTGGTTCTTTGACTGATACACTAAAAAAATGTCAACTAAACATGGTCTCTAAAGATTTTATATATTTAGAATCTTTTAAAAGAAAAGAAAGTGATACTTATAATGTCACTTTTGTAACTGACACTAAATTTAAAATTATTTTTTTAATCAATCTCAATGATTATAAATAATAAAAATTATTTTTTATATTAGCAAATGTTAACGGAAGAAACTTCAATTTAATATCAATGAATTGTTGTCAGATTACATTATTCAGATATGTTAGACGGAATGGTGGATCCAACAATTATTTTTAGGTGAAAAAAATTAAGTTAGCCCCTATTTAAATGTGAATGTAAAGAATATACATATTATCTTTAAACTATTCAATTGAATAAAAAAACCATTTTGAGCTGATAAAAAATTAAGGAAAATTTAAAATTATGCTGAAATAAGTTATTAGATGGCAAGACCATAGTTTGAAAAAATTTCATGACAAACAATTTAAGTACTACAAATCATTTTATTAATACAGCTTCAAAAGTCGTTATATTTTGAAACTGTAATACATAAAAAATAAATAAACCAATAGAAACTTTAGGTGAAGCATTCAACCTAATGCACCAATCGAAGTCTTAAAGTTTTATTTTTTTGGCTTATCTTCACATTAGTTGTGTTTGTCATTTTGTGATCACTTATTAAATTTTAGTACGGAGTGTAATTAACAATTTGTACAAATGAAATTCACCTCGAATTCTCCAGAGTTTTAAACTTGAACTTATAAATGAAAATATATATAAATCTGTACTTATACATGAAAACATGTAATTAAAAGACAAGATTTTCCTAAAAGTAGTTAACTCTTAATAAAACTGAAATATTTCATCACCTATGACATAGTAACAAACTTTATTTTGACATGTATTAACTTATCTATAACTAAATAGTTTTACATCGTTAAAATTATCTTAAGAGTTTTTTTTATTTACATATTTTAATGCTTTTGTATAAGTTAAGAGATTAATAATTATGAATTATTAACATGAAATCTGTCAATTTCTCTTAAAAGAATATCATAAAAATCTATTGATTTAGCATATGTGACAATTTAACAGTATTATAATTACTTTTGATGTTAGTGTATTGAATTATTTTCTTTTTATTACAAATATTTGAGAAACTTGTCATACTTAAAGATATAAAAAAAGTAAAATTGTAGAATCATGTTTTTAGTTCTGAAGTTTGAAATATATTTGTTTTTATTTTAAAAATAAATAAACTTATTTTGGTTCCTAAAGTTTAAAAGTATATTTTTTAGTATTAGAGTCGGACACTATGGTGTAACACTCGAAAGGGGATATGTGAAAAATGTTTATAAGGTCGTTCACCACTTTTTCTTCCCTTCCGAACAAGGCTAGTCAACTCTTAATAGAAAAGTATTTTAAATTTTTTGAAAGTGTAAAATAATTTCTCTTGAATTTGGACAAATAGACATGAAGTTACTTTCGATTTAATGAACAAAAAACGTGATTAAGCTAAAACTATAAATATAAATAAACTTTAATTGGAAATGAAAATAACTAATTTTAATTCTTATAATTGATTTTCTTATCATCCCTATATTGAATTTTATCTGGAAAAATATAGTGCAGAGGTAAATTCTCTCATTCAATATACTATTAAAATGACTGTTAAAATAATTACAAAATAATTACAACAGACACAATAATTCCAATTAACATTGATACATGGTATAATGGACGAAGATCTTATTTAAACTATAAATTTGCAATTAAATCCTTAACTATACATACATATGAAAACATAGAATTAACATAATTCCCAGTGCTGGAATAAAGTTAATATAGCCTTGAGAAATTACGCAGGAAGAATAGTCCAGAAACTAGTGTTTGCTCAAATTGTTTTAGCAAATTGACTAGACACAACTTGTCCGTAGAACCTGTCCATATTACGGCAACTAAAATGTATATATCTATATGTAGTCTGAATCAGCATCTCTCCGAAAATGTTGCAGATCTGGATGAGCGTCAGATCCTGGTCTTCTAGGATTCCTGCAGTGTATATATTTTATTTTATTATACATATATTTTGAAATATCAATTCATACTTGTACACCAAAAAATGGGGGATTCTTTCAAGCAATTGGGAAGAAAACCTCAAATCAGGCTTTAAAGCATAACAGTTTTACCAGCTAAACATTTGCCTTGAACACTTAGCCAAGCTTAAGGTAGTGTTTTTTAGATAATCTATTTTTAAAATTCAAGGTATGCAATCTCCTTAACTCCCTCTCTACTTTTTTAAATTCTTCTATCTGAATCACCCCATTTAACAATAATCCCGGTTCAGTCACATTAACAAAAAACACAAAGATGAACAAGAAAATAAAACAGTATATAAACGAGAACAATACACAAAATATGTATATGTGTTAAAAACGCAAATGACATTGTTAATGCAATATAATACCTTGCAAATCTGTTGGGTTCAAAACCAGGAACACCAGGAGGACCAAAGGGATCAAAACGCGCGCCCGGAGGAACACCCCTATACCCACAGATAAGTTTAAAAATTAGCCACAGATACAAGATACAGGGTAGTCAAAAGCAAATAGCACCCTTAACTCCTTTAGGCACAAGGAGCACTTTAAACTCGAGGCGGGAGGCACCAAACCCCACTGAATATCCACTTCCTCATTTTTTTTTTCTCCATTCTTTTCAACACTACTCATTTTTCCCATTATTTTAGTTAAAGTAAAAAAGTAGTAAGAAATTTTTATAAAGTTCAGTTTCTTTTGTTGAAAATTCATAAAATTTAGTTAAATTAAATTTTAAATAAAAAAAATGTTTACAATGCATGCCAGCTATGACATGAAACCAAAGAATATAAAAGAAAAAAAAAATACTCTTTAAAATGTTTAGGGCGAAATGACTTTTTTAAACTAATGCAAATTGTGATACAATTGAAAACCATTCAGCAAGTAAAAGAAGAGAAAACTACTCCACAAAAATAAAACAGACCAATTCACCCACTTGTATTACACAAAGAAAGCTGATGTTTTCATGAGCTGGGGTCTATTAAACCCATTGCCCATTGGTCAGGCTCTCTCACAGTCAAGGAGTAAGTTATGTACACCTCAGTGAACTGACATTGCCTCAGCAAGAAGTACGAGCCTTCCCTTCCCTCACCTTAGCGAGTAAGGCATGCTTTGTAGGTTGCACAGCCTTTAACTACACTATCAGAAATTAAAAAAAAAAAAAAAAAAAAAAAGGGAGATTAAACCAACTAACGCCACACCCCAAAAAAAAAAAAAACAAAAAAAAATAAAAAAAAAAAAAAAAAAAAAGAGAGAGATTTAAGCAACTTACGGCATTCCTCCAGGAAAAGTAGGATCTCGACCAATACCACCAAACCACGCGGGGTCATTAGGCCCTGATTCCAAGTATGGAACTTAGCATCAACAATTACGGTTATACAAAAATAATACACAACTTCATAAAACTAAATATGTTAAGCTTACCTACAAGCATGCTCCCACCAATGCCATGACCACCCCTGAAATCAAGGGAGGAAAGTTTCAATGGATAAAAGAATTAGAAAAAAGAGTAGGAGATAACAACTATGTTAAGAGAATGAAAAAGTTATGCAGGTAAGAATACCTTGAAGGAAACACTCCAGCGGGAGGCCCAGGAACAAGATCATTACCAGAACCAATGGGAACTGGAGGGTAAATAATTCTGTACAAAAGAAAACAAAATATTAAAGCACAATTAATAAGTACAAAAGCAATAAAAAGCAAGTAGCAGTTATATGCAAGGAACGTTGAAAAGAATGATACTAAAACCAACTTGGCACATAGGCAACTGATGGTTCCATTTCTAATAAGTATGCCAGTTTCGTGGAAAAACAGCAAAAATGTCTCCTCGGATTAATTAACAGTAAATTATTCCTATCCGCGAGGAAGAAAAGACATAGTGGAATTCACCATTGTCCATGGACAATTTGCCCCAAAATGTAGGTCTTCGGTTCAATTCACAATGAAGAAATTCATCCTTGATCAAGAAACACAAATATGATATCATAGTTAATAAGTTTCTTAAAACAATATTTAGCAGAGTAAAAATCCAGGCAAGTGGCACCGATAGGAACCAGGGCTCAACTGCCACGGCTGGCAATAATCTGGGTCAAAGACGCCCCCACAGGTATTCATGGAGGCCTAAGAATATACATGACTTACGAGGGAATAGCACCGACTGACATATATAAAGAATTAGGGGAGAAATTTATTAATGGAGAGTAAGCAGATCTTATGAATCTGTCTAAATATAGAAATTCAACTGCCATGGGGGATTTTGGTCATAACTTGGGACTAAAGGGGATTTTTTGTTGGAATTGGAACATTGGTCTTTCATTTCAATCTGTTGATCTGATTTAGTTCAGTAATGCTACCTTTTCTATATAGGAACGAGAATCCTATTAAATTGGTGCATTCATGTAATGTTTTGGGGGACACCGTTCAAAGTTTACGCAAACTACAATCATATATGCTAGTAGGGTCACTGTAGAATCTGTTCTCACAGACCAAGATCAATCAATCCCAAGATCTCTGATCATTAAAATGATCCATCTCAAATCTCACCCTGTCTTCAGTGGGTCCATAAACTACACTTGGCACCCACTACTTGCACACACAGAGTCCTCTATGAGGAAACCATGGCTATCACATTCGAGAAATAACTTAAAAATTGTCCAAGTCTATTAGTTCAGCTCCCCAAAAACACACCAACTTGCAGAAAAATGAATTCCAATTAGACTAGGGGAACTTGGCTAGGTTCAGATAAAATCACCTATACTCGCAATTTAATGAGCAAATTGAGTAGTTTAATTAAGGTACAGAAACAAGCACTCATTGAAGACATATGAGGAGATCCTTCAACTTGATAGAATCAGAGGAAACGGTCATCATGTATAGGACATCATAATTAAAGGCACCGATAGGTAAGATACATAAACTGTCCCATCCACCAACACCAACCCTCCCAAAACCAAGCAATAAGCACATACCACAGACTGCTTTCATAATTTTCAAGTATGGAACATCAACTACACGACACCCTGATATATAGATCTCTGAGTTTTAATGCTCATATTTGCCAACAGTAAGAGTGTGTAAAATCAAAGAATTGATAATTAAGCCACTGAGCAGAAACAAAAATCATTGAAATGGTGAAAGCAACAGTGTAATATTAAACCCTTACTGAGTTGGAGGACCAGCAGGTTCACCAAATCCACCAACAGGCTCAGGTAGATCTTGTCTAGTTCTGTCCCTTGTTTCCGAGCTGTATAGAAAAAAGGAGACAATTTTTTAAAGAGGACTCCAGTTCATAAAACATTATACAATAAAACTTTCATATAAAGGGGTAATACCACAGTTAGCCAACACAACAACCCAACATTAAAACAAATGGGTAGATTTTCACACGTGACATGCTTACTACATGAAAACAGGAAGCTGAACACAGGCCCTCCAAAATCTTTAATCACACTAAAACTATTTCTTCTCCCAGTACTATTAGTACAAGTTATGAATAAAAAATTTGAGATTTAATTTTCATCCACTGAGTTATACATTACCATCAATCATGCATTTGGATGTAACAGCGTGATGGTGTCAAAATCTTTAAACTGATATTTTTATCCACTATCAATGTAAAGTTTTAAACTTTATACAATGGCCTAATTCAGAAAATTTGAAGCATTCACTATCAGAGTTACATAAAATATGCGTTCCCAGTTCACATTAAAAGAAGACAAACAAAGTTCACAGATCCAAATTCACCTTCTACTTGATGAGCTGGCATTAGCAGAACCATCTAATTTAGACAAGATATCCCCGTCGATTCTCTTCACAAGCTTACCCAAATTCTTGAACTGCTCAGCATAATTGCTGCCCCCATCCTCTCCAGAATAATCCCCAACACTGCATATAAAAAATCACACCCAAACACCATGTCAAAGTGATTCAACACAACAAAAAACCCCAACCTGCAAGACTCTAAACTTGTGTGCACATTTCATGCTAAAAAAACATCCAAACCCCTCACCCCTATAAATAAAACACAATTAAACCCAACAAACAAATCCAAAACTTAAATTAAAATAGGTACAAATTTCAAATTTTAAAAAATAAATAAAGAAAAATAAAACACTCAAAACCCTAACTTCTCAATCACAACGTGTAAACAACTAAATTTTCAGCCAAAACAAAAAGGGAAAAGTATCACTTACTCAATCTCAAGGCTTAAAGGCTCGGAAGACCCTTGAGACAAAACATGAACGAGCAATTTGTCATTCATGACGAGGCACTTGACAAGCACTTTCTCCGAACCCTTTTCTGGATTCGCGTAAACGAACGCGTATTCTTCGCTTAGCTCGTTCCAGTTATCAACGGACACCTCGTCTACACACAATCGCAGCACATCACCAAACATAAAAAATCATCAACAAGAAATTCAAAGAAAAAATGAAAAGTAAATAATAAAGAGAAAACTTGGGTTTCTTAAATTTGTTCGTTATTACCATTTGATGGGTCAGAAAACGGATTGTCAGAGAGAGCCTGGGGACCCGTGGCGGTGAGGATATAGCCGGATGCTAGGAAAGAGGAATGAACGGCAAACGCGATTTTGTCGTTTCGATTGCGGAAGGTTGGCCTCGCGGCCCTGATCACCGCAAGCACCGACTTTTCACTCGCCATGGTCGTTTTCACCAGATACTTCTCGCTCAAGACACTGCAGTGGCTTATTGATAGCTAGCTAGAGCACAACTAGTTTTCTGATAATATAGAAAAGAAAATTCTAGGCAGTTCCTTTCTTTAGGGTTGATTTCTTGTTTCTTATACTTAATAAATAGTTACTATTGTTAATAGTATTTTTA
>Ga0123340_1001338_pt1 | contig 20219 bp, 24 predicted proteins | sample SirMexnodulemix_FD_89961 | JGI IMG/M metagenome (GOLD analysis project Ga0123340, IMG submission 89961) | Root nodule microbial communities of legume samples collected from Mexico - Siratro Mexico nodule mix | ecosystem: Host-associated > Plants > Roots > Nodule | place: Mexico: Nepantla... | reverse complement strand
GTAATACTTTTCATTAATTCAATCTATTAGAAATCAAAAGTTTTCTCTTAGTTAATGTTGAATTTTTGTTCTACCATACTTAGAATAATTGTGAGATTTTAGATTTTGATATTGTAAATGGTACAAATTTTATAAGTATTATGCTATATTTTATTTAAAAAGAAGGAGTATTCTATTATATCTTAGAAAAACTCTTCCATTACACCAACTATTATATCTTAGAAAAACCCTTCTATTACGACAACTGTTAAACTTTGGTTACAGAAATTGTTATATATTAAATTTAGTTTTGTTAACCTGAATCTAAGTGATAATGCTATAATTCATGTGTTGTTTGATACATATTAAGTTGACTTAATTACATTTTTAGTTTCTTAAATACTATAATTATATAATTTGTTTTTCATGTTTTAATTTTAATATAATTAATTTATTATTTATATATGTTTAATAATATCAATAACAATATTATCAATATCCGTCAAGCGCCGCTTCTCACGCTTCCATGCCGCCACTCGCCGGCGTCCTCCACTCTCCGTGAACCCTAATTAGAGAGGGTGAATGATACTTCGTGAAAACGTTGGGGTAGAGTGATTCGGGGCAAAGGGAAAAAATGGGGTGTTGGGCTCGCTTCAGGTTGGCCCCTCGCATGGCTATTTGCACCGCCAACCTTGCAAGTTGCACTTCCCAGGTTTAGAAAAACATAATATGCTGATCGCCCACCATGTTTCCTCTTTAGACATATTATAAATGTTTTTGTGTTTTTTAAATAATTTTATTAAATATTCAAATGTTCCACACACAATGTAGAATTTGATTTGAAATTTTTTTTGTTATTTTCTTTGGATAATCAAAGGACCATATGCATCCAGCGGGTTTCAATACGATTTTCTATCAATCATTTTACTCATTTAATTAAAGATATTACTTTTGTACGAGGTGGGGATGTTAATACCTTTCTCACACGCAACTAACTCTAGGACCCTAAATCCTGTTTCCCAAACCACATCCTTATCTTTAGTTTTTTCATAATAAATTATGGTGGTAACTCCTTCTCTACTTTTCAAAAATATATTATTTTCTCTTTGTCGTCATCTGTCATGATTCTGGTTGCCACAATGCCAACACTTAATACACAATCAAACCAAAACTCATACATTATCCCAAATGTATGATCACAATTTCACACTCATTCCATTATCACATCATACAAATGATTCAAAAATTTCACATTCCATAACATTTAAATTCAACATCAAAACAGATAATCAAATAAACAAATAGCCTTTTCAACATGTTCACACAACAAATAATCAAATAATTTCATCAAATAATGTTCTTGAAACTTAAGACCATGTACCTTGACATCCAAATCTTCTAACCTAGGGTAGTATTGAAAGATTAAAACTAGCTCCCGTTACCTGAAAAGCTCAATATTAAGGTAGTTCCAAAGTTAAGAAGTGATATAACTTTAAAATGTAGGGATTTTGTCAATTGACCCCTCAAAGATTGATGACCAAAACCTAAGAAAAAATAGAGCAACAAATGATCTTTAGAGTAAATGAGAACTTACTCTGTTTGAAAATGTAATCGGATAGATATGATATTTGACTCCTTAGCTACTGCAAGGTGTGATCTGATTTTAAAATAGATGAGGTATGGAGTGAAGATCTGAGAGAAAAGTTTAGAGAGTTAGGAAGAAGAGAGAAGCACAAAGGTGAAGGGACTTATGGTTCCTTGCAATTATCCCTAACAACAAACATTTTTGTCCTTGAAAATTAGCTTACTGAGAAAAAGAAGATTAGTATAAGATACTCATATCTTCTCTTTTGCTTCACAAATTGAATCATTCAAGTGATATACCACAAAAATTTGACGATTGACATTTCTCCCACGAAGTTATTTTACTTGAGAATTTAAAATTCTAATTAGCTTTATTACAAAAGATAGATTTTATTTCACTTGCACCGAGTCAAGTTCTAGAATGTGACTGAGTCAAGTAGATTTATATTTCCTTAGCTGCAATACATGAAAGATATTGTGAATGTTGGCTAACAGAGGAGGCAGAACAACTTCGTATTAAATAGAACATATTCTCTTTAGAATTTGATAAAGACTTATAAACTTTATAGTCAACTTCTTAGACATGCTTGCTTTTCATACATCGATGAATGTTGTAACTCTCAGAAAACATGTTCAGCCACAGAGACGTCTAGAGGTCTTAGTTGTTATCTATATCTAATTTCTGCCTATGTGAAGATGTCTTAAATCATCACAATTTTCAAAAATTTTGCTTACAGTTTCTAATAACTGAAATGATAGAAACTACTATTGGTTCTACTAGACCCACCTTCCTCTTTGTACATACCAAAAGAATGTTCTAATATCTCTTTCCTTCATCTCAAGCAAATGATCTAGATCAGCTCCACATTCTTCAAACTTCTGCATTATTTCTACAGAAAGCTCATTGTTCTACCCTGACATGAACAAAGACATCTTACACCAGCCTCTTCTTAAGTGATTTCAAATAACGCTTATTTATTCAAGCCAAGCTTGTATTAATTTATGCAACATTAGATACCAAAGAAAAAGAATCCCTAGAACCTCGGGACATGTATAACTAAATCCAAATGAAAATCTATCCATGTTTATTGGAAGGATCACCTTTACTTTATAATAGTCATGATATGTGTGCTAACACCACTAGCTCATTTTGTTTGTCTTCTTTAACAATAATAATTGTAAATTCAAAAGGATGTGCAATCATATTAATCACCTCATTATAATTCATGAGACGTCTCAACATTTCATTGTATGTTTAAACATTAAAATATTTATTATAAAAATAACTTGTAATGCAACTAAGCTAGGTACATAAAGGTTGTCATTTTCTCATCAAAACACATAAGTTTTCCTTAAATGTGAAACATTAGTGACTAAAGACACTTGCTTAGAACAAAGAGTAGGATTCACTACTACCTCATTCAACATATGTGTTTTATGAAGTAAATATCGAATACATTAGGCTTGCATCATGAAAATAGACTTATCAAATAAATAATTAATTTCAAGACTTCAAAACCTCAAGAAAACAATCAAGTCGACAATAATGATGATGAGAAGGGATGACATGTTTTGGTCAAACCAATAAAGATGAATCCATTAAAGTGAGTATATTGTTCCATATTTGAACCAACATGGTATAGGTATGTTAAATTGACCTTACAAAATATGATACACAACATTTAAACTTGTCTGTGGGAATGGCATATTCCAGCCCAATTTTTCGCGCCTGCTCGGTATTCGTGCCATGATGTGACAACTTAGTTATTGTGAACCTTTGATCTAGCGTGGATCGGACGGTGGCAGTTGTGTGACACTTCAACTTCTGTCCTAATAAATATGTCGGTGGGTCACGAGGGGTGCTCTTTTGTGGTTTTAGGTTCTCGGCCTAATCCTCTTGAGCAAAGCTACTTCTCGGTTTTCTTTTATGGTAATCTAAAAATTGGCTGTCTTTTCTGTTACTATCTATTCGTCCTTTGAGCACTCGCGATCTTCGAGTGGATCTGAGATGCCTTCTCAGCGGGGCAGTTTGGAACATGAAGTTAGTGCCATCAGGGGTTCTTTGGGGACTGGTACATCTCAAGCGTCGAGTGCCCGGTCCGTGAAAGGTAAGGGTAGGAATGAGGGGGGAACTGACCAGTCTTCTGGTAGTGTGGTGAAGGAGAGCTAATCGGCCGGGAGGATTCCGGAGGGGGCTCAAATTTGACCCCATTCGAGGTCGACTGGCTAGATTCAGAGGTAGTGAAGTCGGCCTCCGTATATAGTACGTCTTCTTTCGTTCAGTCATTTGTAGATAGTGTAGATATGTTAGATACCTCTCTTTCATATAACATTTTTAGTTTGCATCGGTCTTCCCACCGACCGGGTATTTCACGGTCAGGGGTCCTCTCTTGCCGATTTTTTCTTTTTGTACGCTAAGGTTGTGAAGGATTCGCGTCTTCAGCTTCCATTGGACGAGTTCAGTATGGGTGTGTTGAGGGCGCTGAATGTCGCTCCTACTCAACTTCATCCCAACAGCTGGGCTTACATCCGAGGGTTCCAGATGTTGTGTTTGGCGTTGGGTTTGAACGCGACTCTATCTCTTTTCCTTCACCACTACTGTACTCGGTCGGGCAAGAAGGCAGATTAGTTGTCACTAGTCAGTCAGTCCAAGAACATACTTCTTGACCCTTTCTCGTCCTCCTATAAGCATTTTAAAGAAACTTTTTTCAAAGTGTTTGTCAAGGGGGAGAGTAATCGGTATGTGTACGAGGGAGGTGTCCCCTAGTTTCCCCTATATTGGACGAGAACTCCCACAAGATATACGTTGTGGTCGAGATCAAACTTTACGGCCAACGACTTTCCAGCTATCGGGACTCTTGAGAAACTGCCCCGCAAGATATCCACTCGAAGACTCATCAGGTGTTATTCGGCCGATGATCTGGCTGGTTCAGTTGTCGGTAAGTGATTCTTATTTGACCGACTGCATTTTTGTTTTGTTGTCCGACTTTGCTTATTGCTTGTAGATATCATACTATCTATGGCTTCCCCTGGCGGCAATCCATTATTAAAGGGGTTGGTGGCCCAACACCCAACTACCGGCCACTTGCCGACCGACAAGGGGAAGCGTCCTCGAACTGAGCAGCCATCCAGGGCTAAAGAGAGCCCGGAGAACGTAGAGCTGATCACAATTGTCCTTCCTCCGCCTCAGCAACAACCTGATCCTGTCCAAGAGACTCTCCGTCCTAAGAAAAGAAAGGATAGGGAGCACAAAAGGATAAGTCTTCCTTCCGCTCACCCACCAAACTCCAACCGCCCACTACTTTCGGGGACCATGCCGTGGCCATGGATTTCCTCAAGTATAACCTGATGGTATCCAACCGCGTTAGAGTTCAACTTTATAATTATGAGGCCAGTCCTTACTCGGCCAAAGCCACTCCTTCCTACCTCCATATTGCCTTCTTGGAGCTCACCTCTCGCGCTTCGCTTGTCGGTTGCATGTGGAGAAGGATGTGGAGAAGTTGAAGGAGAATTTGGAGGGCTTCGCTGTTTTGCTCAAGTCTTTCGGCCAACATCAACTTGGCTGGTCACAACAAGGACTTAGAAGAAAAGCTTGAGCAGGCAAACACAAAAATTGGGATGCTCTGAGAAAAGAGCTCGGTCATCGAGCACAAGGAGGAATAGGCTAACAGGAGGGCAACTGATCTTCGTGGAGAGGTGGAGGAGCTGGAGGAAGAGGTGGCCTCGCTAAAGGCTTGTGGGGATGAAGATCGTCGCCGCGTGGCGAAATTGGAACAACAGTTGGGCAAACTCCAAGACCATGTCATTGAGCAGCACAACAAGGGGTTTGACCTAGCCGTTCAGCAGGTGGCGTTCTTCTATAAGATTCCTACTGATGAAGGGAAATTTGACAACCAGAAGGCCTTCTTCAAGGGTGAGCTGTTGCCATTGGCTGAGATTCCTAATAGCAGCGAGGAGGTGGCTGATAAGGAGGAGGAAGAGAGGAAGTCGAGGGCGGTGAGGAGGCAGGCGACAATACGGCAACTGGGGGGAATGGGCGGCCTCCCCGGATATTGTAAATTCTTTTGATTAGTTTAAGTTTTTCTTGTTTTCACGGCCATACCTGGCTTATTTTTTATGGCTTAGTGTATTCGGCCATATATGACAATTCTTTTTTGTACATGCCGACCTATTATAGGCCGACCTTTTGACATATGAATACAAAGTTTCTGGTTTCTGCTTTGTGCTTCCATCTTAGCCATGTAGTATATACATTTATTCGTGCTGTGAACTTTGCCTTTTCTTGTTATAATATCCTAACATTACTTTGATGGTTTGTGCATTATAATTCTTTTTAATGTTCCTAAAGTAGCACAGACAACTTTTGCTTAAATGATTAATTGGCTTTAATGTGATGAATATGCGATTAGTTCCATGCCTTTTTTGGGCTTTGTCCACACACTACACGGTCAGTTCCATGAGAGGGCTAGCGCGCTGCCGGTTCCGTGGGGTGCACTTGACTTTGGTCAAGTTGTTATTAATACACGACACAGTCGATTCCGTGAGTGGGCTAGTGCGTGGTCTGTTCCACAGGGTCCACTTGACTTTGGTCAAGTTGTTATTAACACACTACATGGTCGGTTCCGTGAGTTGGCTAGTGCGTGGTCGGTTCCGCAGGATCCACTTGACTTTGGTCAAGTTGTTATTAACACACTACACGGCCGGTTCCATGAGTGGGCTAGTGTTTCCGCAATTTGGTTATTACTGTATGTTAGGTGGGCGAATATGTGAATGAAAAGGGACTTCATTAATTTCAGAAAAGACACCTCGTTAAAATCTCCTTGGCCAAAACCCTCCTTAGGGAAAAAATGCCATAAGTAGGAAAGAGTGCACAGTTTACAATGACTCAACTGTAGTAGAACTTCAAGTGATCAATGTTCCAAGTTTCATGGATAGGGTCCCCGTCTAAGTGTTCCAAACAAAAGGCTTCATTCTTCAGTGTTTCCAGTACCCGGTAGGGGTGTTCCCAGTTTGGGGCGAATTTGCCGTCAGCGGGATCTTTCCGGGCTTCGCCCGTCAGCCGCCAAACTAGGTCTCCACACTGGAAAGTGTGTGGCTTGACTTGGAATTATACCATCGAGTAGTGTGCTGCTTACAAGCTTCCTCTTGAAATCTAGCTCTTTCACAGAATTCTTCCAGCAAATTGAGCTCGGTCTTCATGCATTTTTCATTGATATTCAGATCCTCCAGTTATCTGCGTAGAGTCACTTCGCCCACCTCGACCGACAACATGGCATCCATCCCATAGGTTAGGTTTTATGGGGTTCGCCTGTTGAGGATTGTGGCGTGTATATGTAGGTCCAAAGTACCTCGAGCAGTTCATCTGCCCACTTTCCTTTTCCCGCTCCTAGCCTTCTCTTGAGTTGGTCGAGTATGACTTTGTTGGCGGCTTCTGCTTGCCCATTTGTTTTGAGTGCTCCACTGAGATGGTAATGTGCTTGATGCCCAACTCCTTTAGAAAGGCTTTGAGCTTTCGATCCACAAATTGTCGGTGGTTATCTGTTATGAATGTGTGAGGGATCCCAAATCTGCATATTACTCTCTACATAAAACTTTGTACGTTGGCAGCAGTAATTTTGGTTAAAGGCTCGGCCTCGATCTGCTTGGGAAAGTAGTCTATGGCCACAATCAAAAACCTTCTTTGTCCAGATGCTGGTGGAAACGGTCCGACAATGTCCATCCCCCACTTTGCGAATAGCCAAGATGACCGAATATTCAGGAGTAGAAAAAACACATTTCACGACAGCATATCACTGCGGTTAATAGGGAACGCATTAAAAAGAAGTGCAGTGACACTTTTGAAATTAAGTGCAACAATACCACCGCGGTTGTCTACAACAACCGCAGTTGTATTCCCCACGAGGCACACAAATATTTAAAAATTGAACATTACAGGAGATACCACCGCGGATGGTGCAAGAACCGCAATGGTAAGGCAGATAACTATTATAAAAAAAATGCTACAGGGAGATACCACCGCAGTTGTTTCCAGAATCGCGGTGGTAGACACAAAAATAATGTTTAAATGGTATTCTGCAGGGAGATACCATCGCAGTTGGAGCTAGAGCCACGGTGGTATGTGGATACGACCATGGTTGTACGTAAGAACAACGGTCGTATCCCCTGTTTTAGAGAAGTCCGCATTCACTTTTTCATTTACGCTTTCATCTTCCCTCTCTCTCGCGCAGTGCTCTCGTTCCCACGTCGTCTCTCACCGTCGTCTCTCGTGTCGTCTCTCCCTCTCTTTCTCTTCTGCTTTCGCTACCACCCCCACCACCACTAAGAAGCCCATTGTCTTCTGCTTCCGCCGCCACCCCACCACCACTCAAGTCTCTCTCCCTTTCTCTACACTTCTTCACTTTTGTTTGTTTCACTTTATTGTCTACCTTTTAGATCTCCGCAATAGCCCTCCACACGCATCTCAAGCCTACTGCCATTGTCTCTACTTTTCAGGTTCCCCCATTTCTTTTCTCAATCCCTAGATTCTCAATGCTTCTATTTTATTAACTTACTTTGCTGGTGCTTTATATTCGTTTGTACACTGTTTGGGCTGGAGTATTAGCATTCACCGTTCGGGCTGTCGATGCTGGACCTATCATTGCTACTGAAACAATTCAAATTGATGATCAAATAAAGGTATGTTTTCTGTTTGTTCGTCTCTACCGCAATTGGTGTGAATGGAATGGAAATGCATCATGCGCCCTTTGCTTTATATATTAAAGAAGATCAGTGTTTTTATTTTTGGTTTGCTGCATTTACGTTTTGTGCATTTCAACATCTTCCTGCGCTTTACCTTTGTCTACAAGAGGTATGTTTTCTTATTTATGAAATGCTTGAACTGTTTTAGTTTTTGTATCTTGATCAAAATGTGTTGGGCATGAGTCCAGGGATGTTCGAACCACGATATTTTATGTTTTCTCTAATATTTATGTTCATGATGACGTGTTGGTATTGAGTCCGGGGATCTTCGATCCCCAACATTTTATATTTTTTGTAATATTTATGTTTATGATGATGTGTTGATATTGAGTTTGGGGATGTTCGATCCCCGACATTTTATGTTTTCTCTAATATTTATGTTCTTGATGACATGTTGGTATTGAATCCGGGGATGTTCGATCCCCGACAATTTTAGGTTTCATTTGTGCCTTGTTTAATATGTATGAACTATTTTTATATACGTAGTCATAGATCGAAGCTGGATAACTGCAAGACAAATCAGTGATGTGTATGAGAAAGGTGTTGAAGAGTTTCTACAATTTGCTAAGAGGGATGGAACAGGAGTAAATAACAAATATTATTCTCTGTGTGTGAATTTTTTAAATGGGAGAAGACAAGATATTGAGTTGAAACGAGAGCATGTTCTTTGTGATGGTTTCTTGAAGTGCTATACAATATGGAATTCGCACGGTGAAGTTTTGGAGAAATATTCTAGTGTATCTACAACTGAATGTCAAATTCTAACGTATATTTTGAGGATTGCATGGAAGACATGATTCATGATATTGGAGAAGATAATTTCCACCAAACACATGTGTATGATTCATTGAAAGATGATTCAGTCATAGAATTGTATCCCGGTTGTTCAACTTTTTCTCGTTTGTCAACAGTATTGGGATTATTTAATATCAAGGCAAGAAATGGGTGGACTGATAAAAATTTCACCGAATTGCTAGAATTGTTTCATCAAATACTTCCAGAAGGTAATACATTGCCAACTAGTCACTATGAGGCCAAGAAGATATTGTGTCCAATGGGTATGGAGTACCGAAAAATACATGCTTGTCTTAATGATTGTATATTGTATAGAAAAGAGTTTGAATGATTGCATAAGTGTCCTAGATGTGGGGTATCAAGATATAAAGTAATGGATAATTTTTTGGTTGAATTTTGACGACTTTTACGGGGCCGAGCACCACCAGAGCAAGCCCGATGAAGGCAAAATTCAAAACCGGTCCCGGATGACTCGATTTTTCACCCAAAACATACCCACACTATTTGTGGTGCCATTCTTATTGTTTCCTGCCAGTACGGCTAAAAAATGTTTCTGTCAATTTTTGACGACCTTTCCGGGCTCAGGCACCCCAGAGTAGGCCCGGAGCAGGTAAGGTTGAAAACCGAGCCCAGATGACTTGGTTTTGCACCTTAAACATACCTACAATGTTTGGGGTGCAGTTCTTATCGTTTGTTGTCAATATGGCTGAAAAATGTTTCGATCGATTTTTGACTACTTTATCGGGCCCGAGCACTACCAGAGCAGCCATAGTTGAAAACCAGGCCCAGATAACACGGTTTTGCACCCGAAACAAACCTGCACTGTTTCTCGTCAATACGCCTGATAAATGTTTTGGTATAATTTTGACTACTTTTTTAGGCTTGATTACCACCATAGCAGGCCCGAAATAGGCTCGAAGGAGGCAAAGTTGATGACCGTGGCGGAATGACTCTGTTTTGCACCGGAAGCATACCCATACTATTTGGGGTGCATGTCTTATCGTTTCCCATTAGTACGACTAACAAATGTTCTGGTCGACTTTTGATGACTTTTTCAGGCTCGGGTACCACTAGAATAGGCTAGGAGTAGGCAAACATACCCACATTATTTGGTTTTGCACTCGAAACATAACCACACTATTTGGTTTTGCACTCGAAACATACCCACACTATTTGGGGTGCTGTTGTTATCATTTTCCATCAATATGGCTGAAAAATATTTCAGTCGAATTTTGACGACTTTTACAACCCCGATTACCATTGGAGCAGGAAAAGTTAAAAACCGATCCCGTGTGACTTGGCTTTTCACTCGAAATATACGATCACTATTTGGGACGCATTTATGATTGTTTCCATCCTTACTGTTGAAAAATATCTTGGTAAAATTTTGACCACCGGAGCAACCAAAGTTGAAAACCGGGCCCGAATGACTCGGTTTTGCACCCGAAAAAATACCCACATAGTTTGTGGTGTAGTTCTTATTATTTACCGTCAATGCGGCAGAAAAATTTTTCCTTCAAATTTTGACGACTTGTACGGGCCCAGGCACTACCTGAGCAGGCTTGATGAAGGCGAAGTTCAAAATCGGTCTCGAATGACTCGATTTTTCACCCGAAACATACTCACACTGTTCGTGGTGCCATTCTTATTGTTTCCTGCTAGTATGACTTCAAAATGTTTTTGTTGAATTTTGACCACTTTTTCGGGCTCAGGCACCATCAAAGCATGCTGGAGTAGGCAAAGTTGAAAACCGAGCCCAGATGACTTGGTTTTGCACCAAAAAATACCCACTCTGTTTGGGGTACAATTCTTATCGTTTGTTATCAGTATGGCTGAAAAATGTTTCGGTCGATTTTTGACGACTTTTTCAAGCCCGAGCACCATCGGAGCAGGCATAGTTGAAAATCGGGCCTAGATTACTAGGTTTTGCACTTAAAACATACTCGCACTGTTTGGGGTGCAGTTCTTATTGTTTCTAGTCAGTACGCCTGAAAAATGTTTCAGACTAATTTGACAACTTTTCTGTGCTCCAGTACCACCAGAGTAGGCCCGAAGCAGGCTTAAAGGAGGCAAAGTTAATGATGGGGGCTGGATGACTCGATGTTGCAACTAAAATATATCCATGCTATTTGGGGTGCATATCTTATCGTTTCCCATCAGTATGATTAAAAATTGTTCTGGTCAACTTTTGACGTCTTTTTCAGGCCCGGGTACAACTAGAAATGGCTAGGAGCAGGCAAAGGTGAAATTCGGGCCTGGATGACTCGATTTTGCACTCGAAACATACCCACAATATTTGGGGCATTGTTCTTATCATTTCCCATCACTACAGCTAAAAAATGTTTCAGTCGAATTTTGACGACTTTTACAAGCTCGGTTACTACCGGAGTAGGAAAAGTTGAAAATCGATCTCGTATGACTCAGATTTTCACCCGAAATATGCGCACGCTATTTGGGACGCATTTCTTATCATTTCTCATCCGTACGACTGAAAAATGTCTGTGTCAAATTTTGATGACTTTTTCGGGCCCAGGCACCACCGATGCATAAAAAGTTGAAAATGGGGCCCAAATTACGTTTTCGGGCCCGGGCACCACCAGAGCAACCAAAGTTAAAAACTGGGCCCGGATGACTCGGTTTTGCACCCAAAATATACCCACACAATTTGTGGTACAGTTCTTATTATTCACCGTTAGTGCACCTGAAATTTTTTTCGGTCGAAGTTTGATGACTTGTACAAGCCCGGATGGTAAGAGGAGTCAAAGTTTGAAACCGAGCATGGATCACTCGGTTTTGCACCCAAAACATATCCACACCGTTTGGGTGTAGTTCTTATCGTTTCCCGTCAGTACAACTGAAAAATGTTTTAGTCGAATTTTAACGACTTTTTTTGGCCTTAGCACCACTGGAGCAGTCAAATTTGAAAATCGGTTCCGGATGACTTGGTTTTGCACCCGAAACATACACACATTATTTGGGGTGCAGCTCTTATCGTTTCCTATCAGTGTGGCTGGAAAATGTTTCAGTCAAATTTTAACGACTTTTTCGTGCCTAAGCATCACCGTAGTAAACAAATTTGAAAACTGGGCCCGGATTACTTGGTTTGGCACCTGAAAGATACCCACATGGTTTGCGGTGCAGTTCTTATCATTTCCCATCAGTATGGTTGAAAAATGTTTTGGTCAAATTTTGACTACTTTTCCGGGCTCGGGCACCACTATAGCAGCGAAATTTGAAAATCAAATTGGGATGACTCGATATTGCAACCCAATCATACCCACGCGATTTGCGGTGCAGTTCTTGTTGATTACGATCAGTGCGACTGAAAAAATTTTCGGTGGAATTTTGGTAACTAACCAGAGCAGACCCGGAGAAGACAAAGTTGAAAATCGAGCCTAGATGACTCAGTTTTTCACCTGAAACATACCCACACTATTTGTGGTGTCATTCTTATTGTTTCCTGTCAGTACGACTGAAAAATGTTTCTGACGAATTTTGATGACTTTTCCGGACCCAGCCACCACCAGAGTAGGCTTGGAGCAGCCAAAGTTGAAAACCGGACACGAATGACTTGCTTTGACACCCAAAACATACCCACATTGTTTGGGGTGCAATTCTTTTCGTTTCCCGTCAGTACGACTAAAAATTGTTTAGATCAAATTTTGACAATTTTCTGAGCTCGGGCACCACCGGAGCAGGCAAAGTTGAAAACCGGGCCCGGATGACTCGGTTTTTCGCCCGAAACATACCCACACTATTTGTGGTGCAATTCTTGTTGTTTCCCGTCAGTACAACTAAAAAATGTTTCTGTCAAATTTTATCGACTTTTCTGGGCCTAGGTATCACCAGAGCAGGCTAAGTTTAAAACCGGACTCGAATGACTTGGTTTTTCACCCGAAACATACCCACGGTGTTTGTGGTATAACTCTTATCGTTTCCCGTCAGTACGACTGAAAGTGTTTAGGTCAAATTTTGACGACTTTTTTGGGCCCGGACACCACCGTTGCAGGGAAATTTGAAAATCGGACCCGGATGACGATTTTGCAACCGAAACATACCAACAAAGCTTATGTTGTAGTTCTTATCATTTCCCGTCAGTTGGGTTGTAAAATATTTCGGTTGAATTTTAACAAATTTTCCTGGCCCGAGCACCACAAGAACAGGCCCGCAGAAGGCAAAGTTGAAAATCGGGCCCGAATAACTCAGTTTTTAAGTCGCAACATACCCACACTGTTGGTGGTGCCATTCTTATTGTTTCCCATCGGTACGACTGAATAATGTTTCTGACGAATTTTCATAACTTTTTCAGGCCCAGGCACCACCGAAGCAAGCAAAGATGAAAACCGGGCTCGGATGATTTGGTTTGGCACTCTAAACATACCCATATTGTTTGGGGTGCAGGTCTTATCGTTTCTCGCCAGTACGACTGAAACATATTTCGATCGAATTTTGACAACTTTTACGGGCCCAAGTACCACTAGAGCAGGCCTGGAGAAGGTAAAGTTGGCAATCAGGCCCGGATCGTGCCAATCTTATTGTTTCTCGTCAACAGATTGAAAAATGTTTCTGACGAATTTTGACGACTTTTTCTGGCCCAGGCATCACTCGAGCAGGCCCGAAGCAGGCAAAGCTGAAAACAGAGCCTGGATGACTTGGTTTTGCACCTGAAAAACACCCACACTATTTGTGGTGCAATTCGTATTATTTGCCGGCAGTACGGCTGAAAAATGTTTCGGTTGATTTTTGATGACTTTTTCGGGCTCGAGTACCACCGGAGTAGGCGTAGTTGAAAACCGACCTCAGATGACTCAATTTTGTATCCAAAACATACCCACACAGTTTGTAGTGCAATTCTTATGGTTTCCCATCTGTACGCTTGAAAAATGTCTCGGTCAAATTTTGACGACGTTTTCTAGCTTGGGAACCACCAGAGCAAGAAAAGTTGAAAATCGGAACCTAATGTATCGTTTTTGCACCTGAAACATACCCACATTATATGGGGTGCAACTCTTATCGTTTCCAATCAATACAATTGAAAAATGTTTCGGTCAAATTTTGACGACTTTTCTAGGCCTGGGCACCATCAGATGACTTGGTTTTGCAACAGAAACATATCCACAGATTTTGTGGTGCAAATCTTATCATTTCCCATCAGTTCGGCGGAAAAATGTTTTGGTCAAATTTTGACAACTTTTATGGGTCCAACCACCACCAAAGTAGGCTCGGAGCACGCAAAGTTGAAGACCGGGGCTGGATGACACGGTTTTGCACCATAAACATACTCACACTATTTGTGATGCAGTTTCTATCGTTTCGTATCAATACGACTAAAAATTATTTCGGTCAACTTTTGATGATTTTTTGAGGCCCGGGTACCACTAGAGCATACCAAGAGCAAGCAAAGTTGAAAACCAGGCCCGTATGACTCGATTTTGCACCCGAAATATACCCACACTATTTGGGACACATTTCTTATTGTTTCTCATCCATACGGCTGAAAAATGTTTCGGTCAAATTTTCACAACTTTTTCGGGCTCGGGCACCACTGGAGCAGTAAAGTTGAAAACGGGGCCTAGATGACTCGGTTTTGCGCCCGAAACATACCCACGCTTACTGGGGTACAATTCTTATCATTTCCTGTCAGTACGGTTGTACAATGTTTCAGTTGAATTTTGACGACTTTTTCGGGCCCGGCCACCACCATAGCAGGCTCGATGAAGGTAAAGTTCGAAATCGGTCCCGAATGACTCAATTTTTCACCCGAAACATACCCACACTGTTTGTGGTGCCATTCTTCTTGTTTCTTATCAGTAAGCGAAAAAATGTTTATATCGAATTTTGACGACTTTTTCGGGCTCAGGAACCATCGGAGTAGGCCCGGACCAGGCAAAGTTGAAAACCGAGCCCAGATGACTTCAATCCAGTGATTAGGATCCCTCCCAATGGCCGATGCATTGACAATCACTTTGCTTTTGGTTGGTCACATCTCTCACTGCATTCCTTTGGAAGCAACAATGAAATTGGTGTATGCAGACGCAATGTTTCTTTGATAACGAATCTCAAGTATTTCAGCTCATGAATACTTGTTTCATCCACATGTCCTTTTCCATCAAAGATCCTCCTTACCTCAATTTGTAGTTTCTCCATTACCCCAGGGTTCTTCACCTGTTTTAACATTACCAATCCATAATTGTTGCTGAAGTTTCGTTTCCAGCACTGAATATGTCCTGAAAGAAATACTAGGGTGTGTTACACTGCTAACAAGTTTAATAATCACCGAAGTTCATCATAGTAAAATAACTTAAAAACGGCCAACAACAGGCTCTTACTGATATTTCAGTGATTTTCATTAAATTTTATCTGATATACAAAATAGGTGTGTTACCATTGAGACAGAGTCAATGCACTTTGCTAGTTCAAAAGATAACAATCCTGTGATGGCTACAATAAGTTACTTTGGAGTAATCGAAGAAATCTGGAAAGTTGACTTTGTCAAATTTAGAGTTCCGGTATTTAAGTGTAAATGGGTTGATAGTAACACATGAGTGCATGTTGATGACATGGGTTTTACATTAGTTGATCTCGCAAAGATAGGTTCTAAGGAAGATCCTTTCATCATGGCTTACCAAGGAAAACAAGTTTTTTATGTTAAAGATCCTTCTAATGAAAGGTGGTCAGTTGTCATCCAAGGGAGAGTGAACATGTCGATAACCATGACGACTCAATAATCCAATAAGTTGACAACCCGTCATTCTCAAGATAAATTAATGAGGAAAATGATGTTGATGAAGTACATGCTACACAGATGAATCGCAATGAAGAAATATGGGAGAACATTGTAACACTTCCATAATACAAATAAGTAATGTTTATTTATTTGTTTAGGCTAGTTAATTTTATATGTTATCTGAACATTGATATGATTTAATTTGAACATTTATTGTTGATATTTTTTATGTTATATATTAAGCATATTTTCTTTTCTTTTTCAAGTCATGACTAATTCATCAAAGAGTAGAGAGGCTACATGCTTGAGGGCTATTACCATTAATCGTCTTGGTGGTGTCAGAGTCCCAGTTGACATATATCCTTAGATTGGTAGGGGCTTCAGGCCATAATCAGGCCCAATTTTAAATATTTGGGTTCGTAGCATGATCGAAGGTCTCTATTTTGGTACCAGACTGGGATCATGTGACTAAAGCTGAGAAAAATCTGACTTGCTAGGATCTTTGTGTAAGTAACTAATTTAAAGGTTAATTACATGATTAATTATTTTGTTCTATGTTTAATACCTTAAGTTTTTTAATTTTGCAAACAAGCTTTGAGTTTGAAACCTCCAGCTTAATCAGGAAGAAGATTATATCATCCAATGCAATAAAATGGAGAAAATTCAAGGCCACCTCGACCAGTTTCTACATATATGGCAAATACAAGGGAAAGTCCCCTTGTGATAAATATGGAATTGATTAAGAGACTTGGACACAATGTGTCCAAAGTAAAGAGAATCCATCTTTGCAAGTTTTGATTTTTTATTTTTTTTAATCACAACTTAATTAAATTATATAATGTCTTAACCATTTGATTATTTATTTTGTAGGAGAAGAGGAGGAAAGTGCAAGACATTGCACATATGAATGTCAACCCCCACCGATTTTCCCAGGGGCGTTATGATTTATTGGAAAGGAAGATGATGGAATAAAAGTTTAAAAGATTACAAGATACTTCATCTTCAAATGATGTTATTTCTCCTTCACCCACTCCTAGTTGTCGCAACCCGGATCGCGGCGGGACGGCGATCCGAAGAGAAAATGAAAAAAATTTTGAAAATTAGAAAAAAGGGAGTCGCCACCATAGTTTATTATGGAAAGCCATGGAAAAAATGAAAATGGATAAGGCAAGTTTGCAAAACTAGATTTAGGATCTGAGAGTCGCTTACGTGTGGGGAAGGTATTAGCACCCCCACAACGTCTGGCCTAAGACGATACCTTTAATTAAAAAAAAGTAAAAGGAGTGTGGCTTTTTCAAAATGTTTATTTTTTCCCAAAGAGAAATAAAAATGCAAATAAGATCTTTTAGTTTTGGGCTCGACAAGCTTTTGACCTTGCTCCTACGTATTTCCATCAGGGATGGAAAATCAAGGTTACGTAGTTCTATTAAGAAAATGTCTGTTTGGGTGTTTGATATTTTTTAATAATTTTTCTAGTTTATATATTTTTTATTTTTTTTGAAAATTTTATACTTTTATGTTTTGAAAATTTAGTATTTTTATATTTTTAGAATTTTATGACTAGTTCGCAGGAGTACAAGGAGTTGCGAACGACCATGCTCATTACTCCTGCAAATATGAAAACTTCGTATTGGATATCGCTTCACACGTACGGTCATTTGGTTATCCAAACAGAATAATAAAGCTTTTTCAAATTAAATTCCGCCTGATGTGTGTGGTCATTGGAATATTTAATCGAATTTATTTTAACTTCAAACACAGGAAAAATATTTGTGGTGTATTTTTATTGTTGCATATAAAAAGGCAAAATAATATTGAACCAAATATATGAACCAAGCCCTTCACTTCCTTGATTATTTATTTATTTTGTTTTATTTTTTTTAAGAAAAGTAAAATATGTATAAAAATAAAAATGATTATAATAGACCAAAATGGTGATGCAAGAGTGAAGAGGAGGTGAGGTTAGTGATTTTGTTGGGCCAAGGCCCAACATCACACCGATTTTTTTTTCGGATTCTAACTCATTTACCCAATTAGGGTAACATGTGAGGTGAAAGGGGTTCAGAAAAGAACGACGACTCATGGCGGAGGGCTTTGCAAGCGGTGGAGCTCGTGAACTATCTCAACGGTGGCTAGGGTGCGAATGGCGGAGTCTCTCCTTGGTAGCTCAAGGCGGAGTTGATGGTGGGGAGCGACTTGCAAATGAAGCAATACATGGTGGAGAGTTGAAGGTCATCAAGACGCGACACCTTGTGAATGGAGCCCTAGGGCGGAGCACTTTAGGGAAGATGATGACCGTGAGGCGAGGTATGGAGCTGGAGTAGATGTGGGAGTCGCGAACAACGATGTTGTGCGGAGATGAGGCTGTGGTGGATGTATGACAAATTTTGTGTGAAGAAGAAAAAATGGGGTGGTTTGAAGGTGGACGTGGGGGCTCTCGGTGGTTTGCACTTGGGTCACTCTTTCTTTCTCTCCCTAAAGGGGTTGGCTTTGTAAAGGTGTTGTTGCTGCAGAATGGGTTATGTACATGAGCATGCATGTGGGAGTGGCAATTACATATATTTTGTCTTTTGTGAGCGAGGGAGTGGGTGATGAAAGGGATTAGCGTCAGAGAATGAGGAATTAAGTTTTTTTATGAGAAGAATGAGGGTGTGTAAGAGTATGGAAACTGTTATGGTAGTGGCGTAGCGAAAAAACAGAGGCAATGGTTGAGGGTTGATGGAGAGGCTCCTTGGTGCTTTAGCTTGTAGCTCACGCTCCAATGGACACATTCAATGGAAGGAGCTCCTCATGATGCAAAAGCAATGGATGTGGAGGAATTCACCATGGAAGGAAGCGTGCAAGGGAAGTTTGATACGGTTTTGGTGAAGAAGATAGTGAAAGCCTTGAAGGTATGAGCTACTTAGCTTCCCATGCAAGCTATCTAGGTAAGGTATGGGAGAAGCTAGTTCTAGAAACTCTAGCTTATAAGACAAGCTTCTAACCCTAGCTTCTATGACAAACTTCCCAAACCTAGCTTGCACTCCAAGACTCTCACAAGGTGGTCTCAAGTGGCACAAGGCGAGAGCTCCTTGTGCTACTTGGACTCCTTGATCAAGCCAACATGTTTTATGGACCTTAAGGCCCAAACTTACACTATATGGCCTAAAAATACAAGGCCCAAATTTATTCTACTTGGCCCAAATACAAGGCCCAAATTATTCTAAACTATTCTAAACAATTTATACAAATTAGAGGACTTCTCCTTAATACTCTATTTTCTCCACAGAGATTTCTTCTTGTTTGTATTTGGGCCGGAGCAGCTAATTAAAAGCCCAAATAAGGATGAGATGGGCCCAATCTTCTGGAAAGCTCTTAATTCTCCCCCTATCTCTTTGTCCTCTTTATTCTTTGATTAGTGTTGTTGGGGCATACTCCATCATCCCCTCCCTCTTGAAAGGGATCTATCCTCAAATCTTACAATGTGTTGCGAACAGAAACTTTATTATTGTTGATTTATTCATAATTTTCTCCAGGATCAAACACCATCCTATAAAAACATGAAAATAGTAAAACAAATGGCATGTTCTCATAACATTTAAAAATGCAAATGAAAAGAACTTGTCTTCCCAGGTTAATGTACCCTTTACCTGATGTTAAACCTGGATAGATGATCTGAAGGATACTTTTATTTTTAATTTTTGAATATTTTTCTAGCCTATGAGTTTGTCTAATATTTTGATCTTCTTGTTTAATTTGAAGCAACTCACAAGGTTTTTCTATGAGTTAAGTTTTTGTGTCAATGTCTAGCTCAGCCCCAGACAAAGATTGTTCTACCAATATATCCTCACTAAATTTTTCTGTGTAAGAGGAGTTTGTGTCGATATCCCTAGACAAAGGTTTCTCTTAAACTAACTCCTCACAAGATTTTTCTATGGAAGAGGAGTGAACATCTATTTCAGCTCCAGACAAAGGTTTACTCAACTTCTCACAAGATGGTTCTAAAGAAGAGGATTTTATATCAATGTCTGGTTCAGCTCTAGACAAACATTTGTCTTGTCTTTCTTGGTCTTTCCTCTCTCGTCTTTCTTTTCGCTCTTTTTCTTTTCTCTCTTTTTCCTTGTGAATCATTCTATTTAATTTTTCTTCTATAAGCTCTATCCCTCTAAGTTCATAACCTAAGCGAGCTAGATGTTTTTCTACTCTTTTTATTCTTTCTATCTTCTTCTTCTCCTCTTCTCTCTTACCACTCTCTTTAACTATGGCTTTGGTGGGATTCTCTCTTGGTTTTTCACTTAAAGATTTTCCCTCCCTCTCATAGTTAGTCTTGGAATAAGAGTTAGAGTAGGAACTTCGACTTGTGCCTTTTCTCAAAACTTGTTGTTCAACCTTTATACAAATTTGCACTAAGTCATGG
>Ga0123340_1001336_pt1 | contig 20259 bp, 18 predicted proteins | sample SirMexnodulemix_FD_89961 | JGI IMG/M metagenome (GOLD analysis project Ga0123340, IMG submission 89961) | Root nodule microbial communities of legume samples collected from Mexico - Siratro Mexico nodule mix | ecosystem: Host-associated > Plants > Roots > Nodule | place: Mexico: Nepantla... | reverse complement strand
ATTAATACATAATATGATCCTTAGACGAATTCTTCCTGTATCTCATAACGTGGTTATGCATCTTCATAAAATTTTAAAATTCAAAATCATCTTTATAGAAATGATTGAAAAAATATTTAAAAAAATTAAATCGGATGAGATGTTATTCGACTGGCACCTCATCTGATTTATTTTTAAAAGAAATTATAAATCAGATAAGGTGTCATTCCGTTTACATTTTAAAATAAAATGTAAATCAGATGACACCTCATTCGATTTACTTTTTAAACAAAATGTAAACCGGATGAGGTGTCATCCGGTTTATATTTCTAAATAAATTATAAACCAGATGACACCTCATCCGGTTTACAATATCAAAAAAATTTGTAAACCGGATGACCAATGGATGACCGTATCCGGTATGCAATTTAATAAACCGGATAACACTTATCCCATTTGCTAAATTGCATACCAGATGCAGCCACCCATTGGCCATCCGATTTACAAATTTTTGGTATTGTAAATTAGATTGGGGTCCGGTTTACAAAGAGATTTCTATGGTTTCACGCAGGCGCACGAGGAAGATGTTCATGATGAAGCACAATGCAGTTCCTCTACCTCCACACAGTGAAGCATAGTGAACGACGGTCTTGGCGGTGGCGATGAAGGAGAGGAGAATGCGGAAGGGATCCTTTCACTTTGCTTCTTCTCCTCTCTCCCTTTTTTGTTGTTGGTTAGTCTGGGTGTAGGACGATTTGGCGGTGGGTGGTGGTCGAAGGTGTATTCAATGGTATTATTGGTGGCGGGATGGACGTGATGATGGCATGGAGGTTGTGACAATTGGCTCGTGGTGGAGATTGAAGGCTTGTGGCGGAGGAGGAGATTGTCGGCAAAGGAGGAAAGAGGTGTGTGGGAGGCCTGTGAGGTGCATGGCGAAGGAGCATCGTGGCTGTCTTGGGGCGTTGTGGAGGTGTTTGGCAGAGGTGAAGGAGATGAAAGGAGTGAAAGGGGTGGAGGGTATTCTTGTCTTTTGCAATTTTAAACTAAGGGCATAATAGTATTTTTAAATGGAGTGTGGAGGTGCAGGACGAGCATATGGAGGTTAAGGAAGAATTTGCTAATCCTTGTAAAATATAAAAACAAAACAATAGAACAAATATCAGGCCTGTTGGCCCAAGACCGAAACATCAGAGGGTGGAAAAATACAACCAAAGAAAGAAGAACAACTTTAAAAATAAAAGAGAATGACTCAAGAAAGAAGGAAAGGAACTTTAGAGGACTTTTTCTCTCAAATTGGCTTGATTACAAATGACAAATGAGTAGCTCTATTTATAATACTCATGGGAACATTCTAGACTCCAAAATTCCCAACTTCCTTATTAATGGTAGCATTCTCTTAACTACCCCATTACTTGTAGACTTCTCTAGAATGTTGTAGACTTCTCCCAACTACCCTACTAATTATAGAAAAGTCTAGAATATAGTAGAACAAAAATTAACTTTATTTTCAACACTCCCCCTTAAAGTGATTTTTGGGATATTACCCGAGTCTCGTACGAAGGAAGTCTTGGAAAACGACTTTGTGAAAATGTCGACAACATTTTCCTTACTTCACACTACCATTGCGTCAATGGTGTTGTCAAGAACATTTTCTCTAATAAAGTCATGCTCATCCGGTTCTTGGGACAATTGCGTCTCTGCCTGGGTTTGTGCTCGTGTTTGTATTTGATATCCCTCCAGTTTCGCTTTGCACTCTGTCCTACACCGTTTCAATCCAATAGAAACCCCAAGCATCTTGGGAACCTCTGCCCCTGCCGCATTCACCGTCGTACATGGCAAGAAGTCGGCAGCGCCACCAACATGCACGACGTCATCAATCGAAGAAACAAGCTTCGCAGGAAAAAGCTCTAGAGCCTTTCCTTCTGGCACTAACACGGTCCTCACAACACTAGCAGACGATTCTAACTGCTGACGGCTAAAACCAGAACCGTCATTGGTCATTAAAGTGAGTATGTTATTACACAAACTCTTTAATTTACTCATCTCGTGATTCAATTGCATGTTCTCTTTTCTCAACCGTTCAATTTCTTCTAACAGCTCAGGCACAGTGGTGCAACTCGTTGTGCGATGCACTGTATTATTATTATTTCTAACATTTGGATATGAGTTAGAGGATAGTACATGTTCATTACTGGTTAGAGACACTATTTTTATCGCTGGTGTCGGCACAACCACCTTTACAGTATTGGGCGTGACTTTGGCTTCATTTCCATCTTACTCTTGAGGGCTAGAAAACTTGGATTGGTTTCCGTTAGATGATGGTCGTAACCGGAATCCACCATCCATTCATTTTAAAGGTTGATAGAAGCCAAGGCATCTACATATTTTGCTTTTGTCACAAAGCATTCCCCAAGTCTTCTTCCTCCACAGTCTTGTCGGCTACGTTACTCCCTTGTATTTTAGCTCGACAAAATCTTTTAATATTCCCAATTTTGCCACAATGATAGCATTTGAAAAATCTTCTTATTAGAGGTAGTGTTAGACGACTCACCACGTACTCCACTCGGGCTCGAGTTGCTTTGGGCAAGTGGTGAGAGGTCGAGCTATTTGGATTTCCTTTACTGTTGAAAAACTTCTTTCTTGTCATGAGAGCACTCCCTTCTCTTTTTATTGAAACATTAGCCATTTGTTTTGCTAGTGACTCTTGAAAGGACAGTAGATTCTCGAACTCTTTCAAGAATGGTTATTGAATGCACTATTCTCTTTTAATAAAGTTTAGAATTGGTTATGTACAAATATATAATTAAACTTTTATTTGAAAATTTCTATCTAATAATTTTATTTGTTATGATGGTAATATTGTTATGTAAGTAGGAAAATGATTAAAAAAACAAAAATTTAAAAAAAAATCGCACACTTTGTATGTATGTTATATAACATATATAGAAAGTGACACGAAAAATAGTGTAATATGACATTTTCGAAGGACATTTTATAACAATTCTTGTATAAATGACATAGAAAATACTATTTTTGTAACGTTTCTTTATGATTTATAATTGACATAGTACGTGATTTTTTTTATCACGATTATTTAATCGACATAACAAGCTTAGACTTATGTATCTATAAGGTTTATAAGATACTTTTTGTACTTTGCTTGGAGAGACCTTTTGTACTCATGTTTAAACTTAAGGGAGTTTAAGCGTAGAGCCTGGAGAGACTTTGCTTACTTAGTCTAGAAAGATATTATATACTCGGATAGCTAAAAGTGATTTAATGTACTTGTTATGAGGCAAAAGTGACATTGATAACGTTTATAACTAGTTTTATATAGGGAAACCTTTTGTCATTGACATTGAAAAATTAGAGACAGACCAAATTAGGGTGAACTAATATAAAATTGTGTTATTGTTTACTCTTTTATTACACATTACATTATTTGTGTTGAATTGATTACTTACTACTAGGCCAAAAGTTATACTTAATAGTTAGAACGCAACTCTTTTTACTTAATATTGTAATGGGTTAAGCACCACGGTTCAATTGTGATTTAGCATACCTTACCTTCACCATGGAAAAATTAATGTCACGTGTAACAATTTGTTGATTATCACTTTTCAAAATTATTGTGAATGTGGATGATCCTCACATATTTTCTTATAAGATATTTGTCAATTATTTTCAAAATATATTTTCATAACTCTATTTAAACTCTCTTTTCTATATTAATCACTTCCTTTTAGTTTCATTGTTAGCCTATTTTGCTATGATGACAAGTGCATAATAAGTAATAAACATATAGTTTAGTGGCACCGAGCGCATCTAGATTTTGTTGATCTACACTTCCAAGCCTAGTGTCGAGCTCAGGTTTCGTGTCTTGGATGCATTTCGTTCCTCATCAAGTAAAGAAAGATCAACAATTTTAAATTAGATTTATGGTCAAATATATATATATATTATTTATTATATTAAGAAAATCTGATTCTCGGGTTTGCTCAGACGCTCCTCACTTCTCCAAAACACACCAATCTAAGCATTTCTCTTTTCTCTTCTCCAATTTCTTCTTTTCATTGTTATGCGCGTTTTTGCTCATAAGAAAGCTTGTTTGCTAGTTCTGAAATCCTCAGTACCACCCAAGAAGTTGTTGTTGTATCTTGCAAAACTTGCACAATACATTGCGGATAAGTTTTAAAGACAGTGATCACTCACACCTTGGAAAATTGACTATGTTCGTGTTTTCAGCCATTATCAACAACAATCTTAAAGACTTATGATTGACGGTATGAAAATCAACAACAACTCTACACTGGATAAAAAACATCAACTACCATAATCAAAATATAGATAAAAAAATAGAAATGATCAGCCTTTCACATCAAATATGGGAAATGAAAACATCATTAAGAGAGAGGACACTATATAACAAAACTCCACCATCAACATAAACAAAATTTAACCATTCATTCATGTACAATCTTTAGCAACATAAAGGCAATTTGATATGAAAATCACGTGTACAAATGACATCTTGTGATCATTTTAACAAGAAATTTATCTACCTCATCGGTCTCATTCTTTTCAAATAGGGCACGAGTGATTATTTCAAAAGTTACAGCATCAGCCATGCAACCATTGTCTTCCATTTGGGACAACAAACTCAATGCATCATCAAGTAAACCCTCTTTACATAGCCCGTTGATCATAATGGTATACGTGTAAACATCAGGATGATAACCTTTAATTAAAATATTTTGGAAAATCTCTTATGCGTTTTTAAGCCTTCCTGTTTTACACATTCCATCAATAAGTAGATTGTAAGTGTATATACCTGACTAAATTCTCTTTTTTATCATTGACTTGACTAATTCAATTGCCTTGTCTACATTACCGTTTTTGCATAAAGCACATACCAAGGAATTGTAAGTTATTTCGTCTCGTTGACATCTATCATGCATCTCATCAATCAGATCCCAAATATACAAGCTTATCCCAGAGGTTTTGCACAAACCATTAATAAGAGTCGTATAAGTTACTGTGTTACAAACTATATTCTTCCAATGCATATCCTGAAAGATATTGATGGCCTCATCTACACTTTTATTCTTACATAGTCCATTAATACCAATATTGTAACTGCAAACATCAGGATTTACTCCCATTTGGGTCATAACATAGAATACATGTTTCACATTCTTCACCTCGTTAGCTAAGTAATACCCATTTATTAAACTATTAAAGGCAAAAATATCAGGTTTCATACAAGCTTTCAGCATCATAGCTAACACATTCTTAGCTTCTTTCACCATTCCCCTTTTACATAATGCATCAATCAGCACATTATAGGTTACTACACTAACTATTTAAGAATACAATTAATAAGCCTCATTTACAAATTTATCTTTAAATAGACTATCAAGAATTGAGTTGTACATTACCACATTATTACCACATTAGGCTGAGTTGATCGGCCTTCAATCAACAACTGAATGACAACTTTTGTTTCTCCAATCTTGCACAACCCATCTTTCAAAATACCGTAAGTTATTTGATTCATCTGAAACCACCTTGTCACGAAGGTTGAGTGCTTTCTTGACCTCACCCTTAAGGGAAAGACCATGCATGAGTGTACCGAAGATAATGGTATTTGGGTCATAACCCAATTTGAAAATCATGGCAAATTCAGAGAAAGTGAAGTTCATCTTAGACAAGCGGCAGAAACAATCGATGATGATGCTCGAAACGATAAGATCAGGGTGAATTCCATGGAGTTTCATTTGATTATAAAGGGAAATAGCAGTGGGATAGTGCTTCATCCTCACCAGGGACCCCAAAATCCTTCCAAATGATCATGGGAGGAACAGGACACTTACAAGCAAGCGATTGAAATGGGAAAACAGAATCGTGAAGTGACGAGGGTTGCAAGTGAGAGTGAGAAGAAAAGAGGGAAGTGAGGATCGGACGAAAAGGAAGAAATTTGGGAATGGAAGGATAAAGGGAAAACCTTAACCTTGTTGACGAAGACATTGTCATACTGTATGTTGGCAGCAAACAACAATGGGTTTAATTGTTGTGAGAGAGAAATCGAAAGTAGGTTTTTCAATAGTAGAGGCTGGTATGTAGTTCATCAAATAAAAACTACATTAAATAAAATAAAAAAAATAAAATTAAAATCAGGAAATATTGATATACTTGAAATTATATAAACAATATATCAGTACCGTCCAAAATTCATCGTATGAAGTTTATTTTCTTTATAGTTAGTTTTGAAGAACCTTAAAATGAAAAATAAATTAATCAAAAATATAATTTTTATAGTAGTAAATGACTGAAAATACATATATCGTGGATATTTTCACCTTAAGTATATTGATTTGAAAACTATGTTAAATATTTCCCTCTACTTGTGATTTCTAGTTTCACCCAACAATTTAGAAGGCAAAACTTATTTCAATTTCAATTACATAATAATATGTAAATCCATAAAATACAATATGTAACTTTTCTAATCTACAATAATATTAATTGGCAAATGCAAAATAGCAAAAATGAATATTACAATTATTAGATCATTAGAAAACTACTTAACGTACACTGTAACACAGCTTTTAGAAATATATATTCTAATATAATAAATATTATTTTTATTTTTATTTTGTAGGTAATTCTTTTCAATAATATACTTATTATTTTTTAGGCAAAAGATTGAAACAGTGGTGTATGTTATGGTGAGAAATGATAATAATACCAAAGTATATTAAGAGGTGAGAATTAGTAAAATCAACGTGTGTGCCTTATCCATCTAAGTTATAAATTTATGATTTATTGTTATTGGTGGCATAAAATATAAGTTATCTTACTCTTATTTCTAATTATTCTTTTTGGTGTTTCTCTTTTGTCTTTTTGATCAAGATATTTGTTTGCGACTCTTCTAGAAGAAAGAAAACTAGGGCTTAAATAATAATTTCATGTGCCTTTCTTCTTTTCTTCAATCCTCTAATGGAGTTTTGTCAAAGCAAAACCTGACACCAAAGTCATTACCTGCTCTCTGGGTCTGTCAGATCCTTTTAAAGGCTAGGTTGGAAAATCATTCATTGGCATGTGTTTTATTTAAGTCTCCAAAAGATTAGGTTGAGTCACCATCCATTAAAGGATTAGTGAAACTATGTTTGTATGTTCATATGTGGAGAAATGCTGAGAATGATACTGATAATAAATAAGCCAGTTAAGACTAGTCAGAATAGATGAGCGTGTATTTAACAACCCAACGTCAACATTTCAACTCATCCCAATTTCCAAGGAATTAAATCCTTTATTAACGTGATGTCAAACGTGACAACAATCATGATCATGAGATTTTTCCCTCCTGCAAGAAAATAATATAATCATCAGTAAAGATTATTATTCATTTTCTGAACTTTCAAAATCTCAAAATGAACTCAATATAAGATTTGAATCCCTAGTTATAAAATCTGTGAAAGATCATAAAAATAAACTTTTCATAAAACAATGAGAAAAGAACTTGGAGAGTTGTGAAACTTAGGGATACCTCATAGAAAATACAAAACACAATGTAATACATGAGTATATCTCCTTTTCCTACATTGGGAGTTTCGAAATGGAGCTTCCTCCACCATTATTCTCTCATAAGTTTTTCTCATATTTTCTTTCATCATGCTTTCATGTGTGTTGAGTTTTCAAACTTCCTATTTATAGAGAAGTTATAAGTTATTATTATTCCTCTGTGACCATTTAGTTGTAATCCAATGAATTCTTTTAATCTAGTTCCATTTTAGTTATGCAGAAATAAGTACTAGGATGTGAAATATTTTTGGACAACATAGAGTCCACATATTCATTGTTATATGTAATAGTGTTTCTGTAGAGCTATTTACCTAGGAGTACCTAGATTTATTGGTAAGAAATTCTTGTTCTCCAAATTTGCCTTTCAATAATTCTTTGAAAATTTGAGAAATTTACTATCTACGCATTTATAAGCAATAGTTACTATATGTCTATGAAGAGTAAATCTTCAACATAGAGATCATTCGTCTATAAGTTTCTAATGGGTGAATTCTTTATCTTTTATGTTCTAAGTCTTTTTGCTCGACTTTAGCATTATATAAACATCTATTCAAAATGGAATCTTTTATCTCTTATAGATGCATATTCTTTCATTTAAGGTAACTTCACATGAAATCCTATTCTTGAACCTCTTTCAGGCGGAACTGGCTAGACAATGTAATTTAGTGTGTTGAACTATGGATGATATCAAATTTTCATAATATTTATAATGTTGTAAAATTCTCAAATATTACATATGAAACTATTTATAATTTTCATAAGATTTGTAATGTTATCAAATTTTCTAACATTGGTTGCTCATTGAGTAACACCTGAAAAATAATATTATATTTAGAAACTTTGGGTCTTAAATTAATACCAAATCTAAGTTATTATTCTATATTATAATGATGATACTTATAGCACAAATCAATTTTAATATCTAATTTAAATTATTCAGATGTACCATGTTAATGTTTTCAAGTGGATAATATTATATTTTGATATTCCTATCTTTTTAATAAGATAATATTATCTCTTTATATATTAGTATTGAATAATACAATAATGTTATCACTTTAACAAAATAACAACAATAGTTGTTTTTACCAATATTTTAATTTATTTGTATCTAATTCTAAATAATTAAATGAATTATTTCACCCCAACAATTTTAAATGAACTACAAATATACATTCTCTTTGGCTCAAAGAATATCTGCAAAAAGATAACAATAATTTGTATAAATAAATAATTTTTAATATTGTAGTTTGTTTCTTCTATTTACATAACCTCTTTCTCATTTCTTTACATTAAAACGTGCTGGTAGTACAACTTCCCTTTTTACTCCTATAATTTTGGGAGTATAATGAAGTGGCAGATTTATCATAATCAGAACCACATATATTTACGAATTATAAAAGCAAAGACGTTATCAAAATCAAATCTCGTCCGAATCTCTTATTTAACAAGAGATATACCTAACGTGTCACCCTTAAAATTTGGCCTCTTTTAGGAGTACGTTACTCTTCGTGCCTGCGTGGGTGAGCTTGACCCATAACAAGGTCAGTTATCTCGTACGTTACTCTAATTTAGCAACATTATTCCATGCTTATCTGTCATCAAACTAAATTATAAATGTCATCTTGGTTACTCTTCTTTTTCCATTTGTTTCTTCACTTTTTGTTTTCCCATTTCAGTGCTCGCAATTGTGCAAAGAGACATAGTTACGCACACGGTTCATACAAATCGCACTACCATTCATATCACAGGTTCAGTTTTTCTTCTTTTCGTAATTCTCATAAACTCAATTCTTCAAATCAAGTGGTTTTATTTGTGTCCGTTTTTTTGTTCCTTTCTGATGGGTTAGTGGTTGGTTTATTTTGGTATCTCTTTTACTTTTTCGTGTTGCGTAAGACAAAATTTGCAATTATAGTTTTATGATAAATGAGAGATTATGGTTTCCCAATATCTTTGGATGTTCTTTTGTGTTTTTTATTTGTTAAGTATTCTGGAAAGTTTGAATTTTGAATTTCAATTCACTTTCCGATTGATCATATACAAAATTGAGGGCATCATCATGCCTGCATCCATCAATGCCAGCTATGTTTAGTGAACCCTTCTGACGCGTAAACTTTTTTCCCTATTTCATATTTTTTTTTTTGCTAATAAAATTTAAAAAAGATTGTTATTTGTCATTGCACAAATGTTACTAGCAAATTTAGTATTGCCAGATAACAATGTATTTCATATGGAATTGTTGACGAATGCATGAAATACCTATCAACACCTGGTTAAACGCACCTTCCCCTGTGCACGATCAAACCATGTTTTGACATATGATGTTAGGGCATTTTCAATACGAGTTTTTTTTTTAGAATTTTAATTTAATATTCAAATTTCATAACATGATGAATGTTTTAGAATTAAAAATGGGATTTTACATAAAACTGTGTTTTGAGAATAAAAATATTTTCTTAAAATTAATGATTACATCTTCATAACACCAATTTTAGAGAGAAAACATTTATCAAAATATAGTGTAACATTATTAGTAATGTGACATAATGAGACAGGCTTCTTTAAATAAAATGTGCTATATATGTATCTATGTATCTTGCTAACTGAAGTTTGCTAAGGAGTAAAGGATCCAAGTACTAGTAGTACATTTATCCTATTAACATTGCTATGAAGTAGAAAGACTATTAATGTTTCCTAAGACATTGTTTGGTTTAAGCTCAATATAGATTCATACTTGGCTATTTTATCATTCCATTCCTCGCATTTGAACTGAAAATGTGACACTTGCGCTCTTCTGTTTGTCATTTAATGTGTATTCTGATATGGGAATTCGAAATTTTCAGAGGCCACTGGAGTGAATCAGATTCTGCTACTCAATGACAGAAGAAACCACTTGAAACTCAACCTTGACGTCACTTTTAATATCTGTCTCCTTTGAATCTTTTCAACCCTTTCACCCTTCACCAAAACCTACCCACTTGAACTTCTACCTTATCCACAGCTCCATTATTCAATTTTACACTTTTGAAAAATTTTCGCACTCTAGTTTTCTCAAGGACCTTACACTTCTCTTTTTTCTGTGTCCTACTTTGTTCTTAATAACAAAGCCAAAGGGTATCAAAGACCAGTCTCCATTTTCTTCACCTTCACAAGCCATCATGGTCTTGAGCAGGCTCATAATCCCTCCAAAGAGTGTAGACTATTTTGCCACTGAGAGCTGCATGGAGAACCTCCAAATCACAGACCATGTTGTAGATAATCACGAGACTTACAAATCCAACAAATTAGAGAATGAGGCCAAGGTCATGAACAACACCAAAAGGAAAGAGAAGGTGTTCCCTCCCCCAATACCCTTGCTAGCTCGAACTCAGAACTTGGCCCCCCACATGCCGTGGGTGTTGAAGAGGTACTACACAAGCGAGGGAAGGTTGATTCTGAAGGAGAAGAAGGTGAAACACCATGAGTACTTTCGCGCACACAGAGCCAATGGTCGACTCACATTGCACCTTGTTAACGTTTCCGTTGATGACTATGAGGACTACTTTGAAGAAACATCTCCAACTAGTCCACATGAAGAGGTTTGTATTAATAACGTTACTCTTGATCACACTGATGTTGTTACTGTCAGTAATGATACGTTTGATGATGTAGAAGAGGAGAATGTAAATAGCAATAGCACTGTTGCTGATGAGTTTTCTCTGGAACATGAAAGGGATGTTTTACTAGCTAATGGTAGTGGTAGAGTGAAGGGTTTGAACTGCAGCCCTGTAAGAGCAGGTCCAGCATGTAACATTTTTGGGGTGCCAGTGCATCCCACTAGAACGGTTCAAGGTTGATTAATAATTAGTCGACTTTATAATGACTTCGTCATTCTGTACTTTTTTACTTTTGTGAAGTTAGAATTGAAATTTAATTGATTAATTTTGTTGATCACTTTGCTTCTCTAAACTAGGTATAGCTTTTGGCTTTATTAATTGGGTTATTCTTTATTCAGAAGCTTGAAAATTTTAATAAAAAGAAACCATGCCCTATGTTCAGGACTAGAATATGGGTGATTCCTTCCATCCATATACTTCGATGTAGAGGAAATCCATCAAGCCTTACTACTTTATGAAGTAGATCAATTATTGTACAATTCAAATTTATTATGTGCATAATTGGTTTATAATATATAAATTGTAAACTGCAACATCTAAGGCATCACCACATAAATGCATTCTTATTTGAACTGGTAGAAAAGATCCATTTCATAATGGACCATCGTGTTGGTATTAAACTAAAAAATATCAGTTTGTTAAAGAGTATGCAATCATCAGTTTGTTAAGGAATTAAAAGAATTAATGTGCAATCATAGATAATGAAGACATCATTATAGACACTGACATGGTGTGGTATCTAGATATTGGTGCTAACAATCATATGTGTGGACACAAACATCTCTTTCTTAATATACAAGAGATAGAAGATGAACATGTGTCTTTCGAAGATCTATTATGTACGTTACTTGAAAAATAATATGTTTTTTCTCGAAAGGATGAAAAAACAGGTACTATGGAAGACATCTATTATGTACCTCACTTGAAAAATAATATTCTTAGTATAGGGCAATCACTGGAGAAAGAATGTTCAATTTTCACGAAAGACCAGATGTTGTACTTGAAGGACAAAAATGGTTGACTGCTTGCACATGTGGAGATGACGAAAAATCATATGTTTAAACTCAATATCAAGAAAAAGGCACTTTCTCTCAAGCGTGAAGGCAAAGTTGAGGATGCAAAAAAAAAAATTCTTAAAACATCTAAAGCATTAAAAGCCCAAGTTATAGAGACAAAAGATGCACAAAATAAGTTTATGGCTCATGTGATGAAAGATGGATTTTTCAATCCTTCACTTGATGAAGAAAGTGATTTGGTTCTTTCAAAAGAAGATATGCATGATCCGACATTGAATTTAATGTTTACTAGGGTGGAAGGATGATGAATTTGAACCTGTGACCATAAAAGCAGAGCCAGTTAAGGAAGTTATTGGTAGGTCTACACATACAATGAATTTATTTACACCTGATTTGTCTTCATTCGTGTTGCAACATCAAGAAATAAGGGAGAGCTAAAAGAGGCCGATGAAATTTTAAGGCAGTCCAAAACTTTAGAAGCCCAACTAGAAGATTTTGGGAATCAAAACAAGGACTTGTCACTCAATGTTTCTAAGGATAAAGAGTCTCTACCATTTGAATCACCTAATTTCAAACAAAGGCATGGAAATTTGAGAGTGACTACTGAAATAGTAATGCTTTAGCTTCATAATGCAATTATAGCTTCAATTGCATGTTTCAATGTGCTTCTTCTTGGAGGCTTGATGTTTTGAACGAAAATTGGAGTAGATGCAATAGAAGAATTGATGTTTGTAGTGGATTGAAGTGTTTAAGATGGAATTTAGAGTGAATTAGGTGTGAGGTTAGGCCAACACACCTAGGAGGGTCTTACATAACCAAGTGTAAAGGAGGAATATGAAAAAAATATATATAATAAAAGTCATTATTAGGGAGTTAGTAGAGGTAAAGTTGGGTTATACTTATAATAAAGGGTTGGAAAGAGAGGAAGGGGAAGAGAATTAGATAGTGGAGTAAATAGGGAGAGTTTGGCCTCTCGAAAGCCAAGAGAAAATTATGTTACTGCTTTTGTTCAAAATTGTTCATCTTTGTTCTCCTGTTATTTTCAATTACAGACTCAAATACACTTAGAATATTATTCAGTTACTCCAATTATCTATAGTTTTGTTGCTATTATCATCAAATACCTTTACAATTGGTATCAAAGCTCGATCTGGGTTTCAAACCTATGAATGGTTACCACACGCAGTTCAGGAGCAATGGAGGAATGTGTCAAATGTTAGAGACGATATTGAAGAGACTCAACGATATGACGATGCATTTACCACGGCATGATCACACTACAGAGCCGCATAAGGAGGAGAAGGACACTGCCTCTCAAATCATGGATCCCGGTGGAGGAGGACAGAATCGCGGAAACCCATACTACAGGGATGACGGAGGACGCAAATTAGAGGTTCCAACATTTAATGGAGCAGATACGAACGGGTGGTTAGTGAGAATGGACCGTTTCTTTCGGGTGTCAAACATTCCGGTGGGGGAGAAGCTCGATTATACAGTGCTAGGATTAATGGGGAAGGCTCTTACGTGGTTCAAGTGGTGAGAGGCTCAATCGTCATTTCACATTTGGCTTCATTTCAAGCCGGACTTGCTAAAACGTTTCGAACCAAGAGCGACGTCAAATCCCTTGGCGCCACTATTGCAGGTGAAGCAGACAGGCTCTGTCATGGAGTATCGACGTGATTTTGAGTTCGTGACCAGATCACACAGAAATTTGGGTGGAGAGACCTTATTATGTATGTTCCATGAAGGATTGAAACCGACGATTAAGTCGGAACTAGCAGTGGCGGAGTTCGAATCCCTTCAAGCGTTGATGGATTATGCAATGGTTGTTGAAGCAAGAAACTTAGCTTGGCGAGAGGAAGGTGGAAGCCAATGGGGAAAATGACGTGAAGCAAGCCCTGAGTCTAGTGAGGGTTTCAATAGAGTTTTCACCTTATCTGTCCCAAAGCATAGTTCTCGTTGGATGTCAAATGAAGAGTGGCTTGAACGCTAATGCAAGGGTCTATGCTACAAGTATGGGAGAAGTGGAACCCATCCCACACGTGTCGACACCGCCATCAACACTTGGTGCTAGTAGATGTTGAAGCTGACTTAGCTTTCCACCAATTGAAGACAACCATGGTTTCAGTTCCAGTGCTTGCTTCTCCTTTTTTTTTTTTTAAACCATTCCAGCTTGAGACCGATGCCTCTGGCAAGGGTGTAAGAGCTGTTCTAATGCAAGAGGGATGCCCTATTGCATTTATGAGCCAGAAATTGACCCTCACTGCCCAAGGGAAGTTTGTGTATGAGAAGGAGTTGATGGCCATTGGTTTTTCCATCCAAAAATGGTGGCATTACCTTCTTGGTAAAAAATTCACGGTGTTTACTGATCAGAAGTCATTAAAGTTCCTCTTAGAGCAACGAGTTGTTGAGGAAGGACAACATAAGTGGTTATCAAAGCTAATGGGTTATAGCTTTGACATCAAATATAAGGTTGGGTTGGAGAACAGAGTAGCTGATGCAGTTTCTAGAAAATTTCACTTCTCTTCTATTTCTTTCTCGGTGCAACTAAATGGGATGAGATTGAAAGTGAAATTCTGGAAGATGCCAAATTGAAACACACTATGCAGCAACTTTTAATGGGCGAAGAGGTAGCTGTTGGCTTTACTCTAACTAATGGAAGACTCATATACAAAGGAAGGTTAGTTCTTACAAGGTCCCCTAAATGGATACCCAAGATTCTTGCTATTCCATAGTTATAAATTGGAGGGACACTCTGGTTTTTTCCGAACTTATAAGAGGATCTTGTCTCTACTGTACTGGGAAGGAATGAAGTCTCAGATTCTGAATTTCATGAAATCCTATGAAGTGTGCCAGCAAAATAAATCATCTACTCTTAAACCAACTGGACTTCTTCAGCCCTTACCTATTCCCACCAATGTTTGGTCGGATATATCGATGGACTTTATAGGAGGACTTCCAATGGTGAAAAGATTTGATACCATTTTGGTGGTGGTTGACCGTCTTACAAAGTATAGTCACTTCTTCCCACTGGCTCATCCATTCACAACAAAAGACATCGCTGCTCTTTTCATCAAGGAAGTGGTCTGTCTCCATGGTTTCCCATCTTCTATAGTCTCGGATAGGGACAAGATTTTTATGAGTTCATTCTGGTCGAAACTATTTAAGCAAGCTACTACTACATTGAAGATATCATCTGCCTACCACCCTCAATCTGGTTAAACGGAAGTTGTTAACAAGTGCTTAGAAACCTATTTGAGTGTTTGACAGGCTCCAAACCAAAGCAATGGCTGACTTGGTTATCTTGGGCCGAGTTTTGGTATAATAAGAATTATCGCGATTCAATTCGCATGACTCTATTCATGGCCTTATATGGTAGAGAACCACCTCCTCTGTTAAGGGGTGGATTGGAATTTGTGGTTGAAGATGTTCGGTTGATGATGGCAGAACGCAACTAGGTCCTAGATGAGTTGCAAATTCAATTAAACAGAGCTCAAAACATAATGAAGCAGTCTGTAAATAAGAAAAGAAGAGATGTTGTATTTGAGGTAGGAGAATTTGTGTACTTAAAACTCCATCCTTATCGGATGAAGTCCTTAGCAGCCAGGACTAATCAAAAGCTAGCTGCTCGATTCTATGATCCATTTGAAGTTTTAAAAAGGATTGGGGTTGTTGCATACAAGTTACCGTTACCAAAAACAGCTAAGATTCACCCTATCTTCCATGTCTCTTTGCTTAAAAGGAGTGTTTGCCCTTTTACATCATCTCAACCCCTGCCAACAGACCTATCTGCCGAAGCAGAACTATTGGTACAACTAGAACAAATATTGGACAACAGGAAAAATGACAAGGGAGAACTTAAAGTCTTAGTTAAATGACAACATTTACCAGATTTTGAGAATTCTTGGGAGTTAGCTGCGAAGATCAAGATTGTGTTTCCGCACTTTTACCTTGAGGACAAGGTGGATCTCCAAGGAGGGGGGGTATTTTTACATAACCAAGTGTAAAGGAGGAATATGAAAAAAAAAATATATAATAAAAGTCATTATTAGAGAGTTAATAGAGGTAAAGTTGGGTTATACTTATAAATAAAGGGTTGGAAAGAGAGAAAGATGAAGAAAATTGGATATTGGAGTGAATTATGTTACTGCTTTTGTTCAAAACTGTTCATCTTTGTTCTCCTACTATTTTCAATTACAGACTCAAATACACTCAGAATATTATTCAGTTACTCCAAGTATCTATAGTTTTGTTGTTATTATCATCAAATACCTTTACAGAGGGAGCAAGAGTAAGTCTAGAAAAGAGACTACTCTAAGGAGAGATTTTGAACAAGAATGAAGAGGAAAAAATTGGCCAACATTTCATTACTTATTCAAATCTTAATTTTCAATTACACAAGCTTCTTATTTATAGACTAAAAGATGGATTATCTTGTAAGTTTCTTAAAAACTCTCCAATAGGAGTTTGACAAGCGACAAACCATGAGCGGAGAGGATCCTCTCCATTGGAAGAGTGTCATGTGGCAAAGGTAGCTTGCAGCCAAGCTTCAAATACTCTCTAATGAGAGGTGAACAAGTGGCAAAGAAGCTTGGAGAAGAAGCTCACATGATGTACCTACTTGGAGTTGCATGTGGTGCTCTTGGACTCATTTTTCTTAGGTAACACCTTCTTGGAGTGTTCTTTGAAAGGTGACCGTCCACTTTTTCTTATGGGCTTCAAGGTTCAAAATCCTATTCTACTTGTCCTAAAATACAAGGCCCAAAATCCTATTTTACTTAGCCCAAAATAAATTCTACACTATGCTATACAATTTTCACAACAAGAGGTCTTGTAATCTTGAAGTTCTAAATTCTCTAGAGTGATCTTCTCCAATTTTTAACTTGAGTCCAAAAGTTTGTTTGTAGGCCCAAACAAGCTCAGTTAGGCCCAAACTTCTGATAAGCTCCTGATCAAGACTCGAACTCAATGACCTCTTTATTCTTGTTTTCAGTCTCGGAGACGGGGTTTGCAGCACTTCATGTGTGGTTTGGTCAAATAATAAGCATTCATTGATTGCAAAGAAGATTACTTCAAGTGAAAATCTTTCAAAAAGGATGAAAGTGAGAAAAATCATTGGTCATGGTTTTTCAATTGGTCACTTTATAGGTATGTTAAATTTACTTACTGTTAACAGTAACAACAATTTTTATAACTTGAATAAGATTATTGAAATAAAGAATCATGAAGGTTTGAGTTTAAGGGAGGAATTTGTCATATTTTATGAAAATTAGAGCAATAGAACTAAGAGCATAGGTATATCCATCAGAATAAAAGTTTATTGTGCTCTCACTTTTTCTATCTCTTCAAAAAGAAAATTAAAATATCATTTGTCCTATGTTATCACAACCACGTTAGACGTCAATTATTTTCTGGTAGCATTTTTCAATTTTTTTCTTTTGTATTTATAATAAAATCCTAAGAAAGATGGATATTGGATATAACATGTCCAATATCTTGTTGCTTTTGTTTCTACGAATACAATCAAATGTTGCCTATGCCCCTCCTTCAAAACTTGTTTTGATGCCCCTTCTACTTAGTATCAATTATCCAGTCCCATATGTATTGATTTTATGCATTATTAAAAGTTGAAATATAATCTTGGAATATATTGTATTGGAATATGCACATTAAATATAAAATACATAATTTTGTCAGAGTATTTAATGTGAAAGAGAAATAAATGTCGTGTACATAGATGTCGCATACAAAAACTTGTGAGAAATGATAACACGTGGCTTGGCTTATTCATAAATCCATTAGTTAAAGGAAGTGACAATGCATTTCGTGGCTTACAACAATCAATTTGTGAAAGTTTATTATTTTTAGCCTAAATCATAAAGGAGTTGTGAGAGTGTGTTTTATGCAGTGTTGTAGTTGAAATACTGGGTTAGTACTCGTAAGAAACTTTTAAGAATTATGAATTTATTTTTTATTTTTTGAATTTTCTGTGCAAACTATGTGATGTGTAATAGGATAGTCAGATTGATGTTTATTTTAGCTATTTTGTAATACATATTAGTTATGTGATGCATATGGAGCAGTATAAGGAGGAGTGATTTGTAGATTTGGGTGATGATGAAAAAGACAGAGTTGGTGTCATTGACAGGGTAAGCATTGATGAATTTGAATGTGAAAGTGATGCATATGTTGAGTAGGATACAGATATATGTAGCATAAACAAGTGTATGTATAAAAGTTATAGGCATATGTGCTGAAGATATATTAGGTATGAAATTTGAATGCAAAATGTTTACAAATGATATTACTCAAATGAGAAGTGTCATGGTTTTGGCATTAGAAAAGATGATGTTGGTTATGGTCATAAGGGTGAAATAGTAATGCCACAATTCTTATGTAATAAGGCCAGATTAAGGGACAAGAAGTATTGAACGACGGATAACCCAAAAAGAAGGATCATTAACGACTTGCACACACAAATTGTATAGCGAAGTTGCAAGCAAAGCACTACAAAAAATTCTCGATTTACTTATGGATTATTATCTACAATTTTTTATTCATAGGTAGATTTAGTATTACCTACGGATTTGTTTCATACGGAAAAATTCATAGGTAAATTACTTACAAATTTTATCTATGAAAAAATCCATAAGTAACTACATACGATCATAATATGTAGATAAATTGACAATTACTTACATATATGTTACCTACGAAAATCATTTTCTTCTTCCACATAACGTCCCAATCAGTGTTATCGAAAATCGGCCATGATGGTGCCATGGTGGAATTCGGTGGCGGATTTACAGACTACCGCCACCACACAACACTGGCGAAGCGAATTTTATATGGCGGCCCGTAATGGCCGCTTTCCGCGTAACGTCGTGTAACGGCAAATCGGAAAAGGCGGAAAAGCGCCTAGCAGCTTGTGCGCAGAGGACCAGCTCATGCGCGAAGGCCCAGCGTGCACGGAGGCGCTGCGTATGTGGTGGCGTTGTGTGCGCGACGGCACGACGTGTGCGACGGTCTACGCGGCAGTTGTAGAAAATTGAAGTCAGTGTGGCCAATAGAGGTTGCGGCTGATAGGGATGAGGGTGGCTGACCTAATTTTTTGGGTGATAGTAATTGGGCCTGACCCAACCCAATTAGTAAATTAACCTAATTCTAACAGCTAAAATTTTATTAAATCCTATAATTTAAATTTTAACGGCTATAATTTAAATTTAGCAACTATAATTTAAACTTAACAACTATAATTTAAATTTAACAGTTGTAATTTAACCTAATTCTTAACTTTTTAACTGAATGACATTTTTATCCAGCCCAATTAAACCTTATATATCCCTCCTACTATTAAATCTACAATATTTTTATCCCTTCTACTATTTACTGCCACGGTTAAACCTACAATTATCCCTCTTACTATTCATTGCCTCCAACTATTCACTGGTGGTCAAACCTACAATTATCCCTCTTATTATTCACTGCCTCCAACTATTCACTCCCACAGTCAAACCTACAATTGTCCCTCTTACTATTCACTGCCAATTATCCCTTCTCACTACCTCCAACTATTGATTGTCACGGTTAAACCTATTATTTTTTTATCTCTCCTACTATTCACTGCCACTGTTCACTACTGCCATCTACTCTCTACCCGTCTGTCTGCGTTGATTGCCGCCGACTGCCATTGCTGCCGCTGGTAATTATAATTTATAATTATTTATTTTTTAAATAATTTTTAATTGTATTTTTACTTTAATTATTATTTCAAGGTGTTTTATTTTTTTAAATATCTTTTAATTGTTTTTTTACTTTAATTATTATTGCAATTTGCAAAGTGTTTTCTTTTTCTAAATATTTTTTAATTGTTTTTTAGTTTAATTATTATTGTAAATTGTTTTATTTGTTGTAAATATTTTTTAATTGTTTTTTTACTTCAATTACTATTGCAAATTGTTTTATTTTTTCTAAATATTTTTTTAATTTTTTTAGTTTAATTATTAGTACAAACTATTTTATCT
>Ga0123340_1001334_pt1 | contig 20270 bp, 17 predicted proteins | sample SirMexnodulemix_FD_89961 | JGI IMG/M metagenome (GOLD analysis project Ga0123340, IMG submission 89961) | Root nodule microbial communities of legume samples collected from Mexico - Siratro Mexico nodule mix | ecosystem: Host-associated > Plants > Roots > Nodule | place: Mexico: Nepantla... | reverse complement strand
TAGCAATAATATTAATAATATTATTAATATTAATAATAATAATGATAATATTATTAATAATACTAATGATAATAATAATATTAGTAATAATAATATAAATTTAATAATAATAATAATAATAGTAATAAAAGTGTTAAAAATACCAAAAATATTTGTTATAATATTAATAATATCAATAAAAATATTAATATTGTTAATAATATTCATTTTTACTAATGTTATTATTAATAAATCAATATGCACATCATTAATAAAAGATAATAGTAGTTTTATCCATAAATATAAGTTTTTAAGTATTATCGACGGACATAGGTCCGTAGGTATTTTCCACGGACATAGGTCTGTAGGTATTTTCCACGGACATAGGTCCGTAGGTATTTTCCACGGACATAGGTCCGTAGGTATCACCCACAGACATAGGTCCGTAGGTATTACCCACAGACATAGGTCCGTAGGTATTACCCACGGACATAGGTCTGTAGGTATTATCCACGGAAATAGTTTGTGGGTAATACCTACATACCAATATCCGTGGATAATACTTACATATCTGTGTTCGTGGGTAATATTTACGAACCTATGTTCGTGGATAATATCTACATACTTAAATCCGTAGGTAATAATCCGTAAGTAATACTGAATTTACCTACGGGTACAGATCTGTGGTTAATAATCCGTGATTAATAATCCGTGGATAAATTGAGTTTTGCTTGTAGTGGTCATGGAGGTAGTAATGAAGATTTAGCATTGGTAGTGTCTCGAACATGATCTTCAAAACATTTAACATAGATTAAGTGTGGAAAACCTAAACAAAAACTTGTTTAGACCAATTTTAGGGACTATTGCAGAACAACTAAATTTAAAACCAATAATGAATATATAATAAATACCTTGGATTGGAGTGTAAACTCTGTGGCAACCGAGATCACGACGGGCGATCACAAATTATTTCTTAAAAATGTTTAAATTGATAATGGAGTCGCCACAATAGCTTATTATGGGAAAACTATAGAAAAACGAAAAATAAAAAATGCCTAGGAACCAGATTCAAGATTCGGGAGTCGATTACGTATGGGGAAGGTGTCAGCACCCCTACAACGACCTTCGTAAGACGATACCTTTAATTAAATAAATAAAAATAAGTGCGGTTTTACAAAATGTTATTTTTCCCAAAAATAATGATTACAACAACTAAAAATAAATATATATTTACAAGAAATGTAGACTAAGAATAAACAATAAGCAAATAAAATAATAACAAAGATAAATTTTTATTTTTTATTTTTTAACCCTACAAGGATTGACCTTGGTCCTACGTATTTCCAAAGAAAAATCAGGAATCACGTAGTTCTAAATTTAAAAATTGATTGATGATGTTTGACATTTCTTATTTTTCCAAATTTCATTTAATCTTGTTTTTTTAAAGAAAAATTTATATTTGTTTATTGTTAAAATTTTATTAAAACTGTTAATTAAATATTTTTTTTATTTTTGAAAATGTTATAGAAAAAAAAACATATACAACATAAAAACAGGGAGATTAATTAAAAATAAATAATGAAACCTAAAACATATGCAATGGCAGAAAGGATTATAATCGAATGCTTGAGTTACTTTGTTTCTTGAATGATTATTTTGATTTTGTTATTTACTTGGTTTCGTGAGGGATAGCGGTGGTTAATGTTAGGGTTCTTAAATTGGGAACAGGTTTCCTTGCCTTAGGTTCTGTTTTTGGATTGGTTGCTTAGGATTCCTATTTCTGAATAGTTTATGTTTTGGTACTAAGGTGTGGAAATTTTCGAATTAGGAACTTCGGCTATCCTATATTCAATCATGTGTTATGGAGTTGAGATTATTAACTTTTTGAATCTGCAAAAAATGCAGCAATTAGATAATAGCTGCCAACGGCAATCATCTAACAGGTATAATAATTTATTGTGATCATTAAACTTAATTTAACAATGTTTGCAAAATAATTACTCATTGACAGATCAGGTTAAACAAAACACAACAAATATAAATGAAAACATGTAACAGACAAATATAAATGAAAACATATAACATAACAAAATATGGACAAAATTATAGGGAAAAGAGCAGAATCTGACAAAATGAGCAGAACCAGAACAAAATTAAAGGAAGACCCTAACCTACTCCCAACTTAGCCTCTTCTTTTCCTTATTCTGGATTCTTAGATTTTTTAACAGAATCGAATAATATTTTTCAATATTTTTCTTCCCCAGTATCTTTTTTTCTCTAAATTTCTAAATATCTCTATGTATTCTCTGTATCTCTCCTTCTTCTTTTTTTTTTCTCCTCCTCTCTTGAAAATAAAATCAGTTCTTTATAATTTTGTTTGTTAATCCCTTCATCTCCCTCTATAACACTCTCATAATTAAGAATCAATTATTTAATCCTCTTTGTATTAACTCTCTTTGGTTTAAGACTATATGGTTACATTTCAGAAAAAAAAGGCAAATTGCAATAAAAAAAATTGAATAGTCAATGAACATTAATAGCCACTTAACATGAATAGCCAACTGAACATTAATGTCAAAAACACAATTACTAGTTAAATGTCAAAAGCAAGCATGATTATTAGTTAAATGTCAAAAACATGATTGTTAGTTACATGTCAAAAGCATGATTGTTAGTTAAATGTTAAAACACATTTGTAATTCTTAATCAAGAATCTTTAATTATGAGAAATAAAATTTGTCAGGCACTAATTAAAGAATTAAAAGGTAATAAAGTTACATAAGGACTTGAATGGACAATATATTTCTGTAAACCTTAGGCTGATGTGGCAAGCACAATTAATAGATAAGGGAGGTGTAAACAGTAACTTTTTTTTATTTCTAATAACCTCTTAGTAAAGTAGGCTTATCTTTCTATTCAATTGGGCTCACTTAATTTTACTATTCAATTTATTTTAAGACAGACCCAAAACTTTTTTTTTTATTATTTTATCATTTTTTACAAATTTCATTTTATCTTATTTTCATTATTATTTAATCAAACTTTGTCAAAGTTATTATTTATTATAAATGACAAAGAAACTAAATAACACATATTAAAAGGTTTTAATTTTTATTTTTATTTTTTTTTAATATTTGCAAAAATAATTTTTATTTGTCTGGATGAAATTGGGTGTTGACAAACTCAACAGTTGACAAAACTTCTATAATATAAACAATTTAATTCTAAAAATATTACCTTAACGAAAGTTCTCATTACTGAAAGATAATCTGAAGCAAATTGAGCTTGCACGAAGCCAGTAGCCAAGTAAACTCTTCCTACCAGGAATGATAGCTACAACCAGGTTAAATCCTTTGTTAAAAAGATGGCTTCTAGTCTGAGAATCCAGGCGACAAAAGATGCACTCCACTTGATCGATATAACCTTATTGTAGACAATCCATAGCAGATTATTAACATTATTTAGATGTTCTAAACATTAACAGTCGTAGAACTCTTCCAAACCCTAATTTATAGGCTTATGTATGAACTCATTTCGCTTGAACAAGTGCACCAACAGCAGGAGGAGCAGAAATGACACTGAACATCATGATCTGATCAGACACTATTCTCTGTCGTTGCATTTTATTGAACAAACTGAAGAGCCTAGTAAGGCTGGTCATTTTCAGTGTAACCAGATATCATAACACTCCAACATAACAAGTCATTTTCAACCATAGGATCACGTATGAACCAAGAATCTTTAACCATTCCAAGTTTTGCATACCCCGAAAGCATCAAGTTGAGACAACCAATTATTTGGATGGAAGGTGATCATAGATTTCCTTAGCTAAAATCCATAGCACAGCACCACAATTTGCATAGAAATTGACAAGAGCAGTCTGAGAGTCAAAATGAAGCCCGTTGTCCTTAATGAACTGAACTCGAGAATTGCTTTGCTGTAGCTTAAATTTTAGGCGCGCATAAGAAGCTAACAGTTTCACCCTTGTATTGTAAACGTAGTTTAAGCCCAATGGCATGTCGAAGGTTCCTACAGATGCGAACAGGAATATAGACATAAAATTATCTGCATTAAATAGCCACCATAAGGATAGCAATACAAGTACAATTCCTATGTAGTTCGAGCGATTGCCGGACAGAGCAGGAAACTCCACATTCATCGTCCACTTTACCATCAAATTCTTTACAAGTCTTGTATATTACTCCCAATACAAGGTTTTGAGTTTCGGGTTTTAATGGAATTTCATGGAGAGACATTTTTGTCCCAACTGAAGCTTATAACTCGCAATCACGGTCCGAGTCCTCCAATTTTGATAACAAAAGTATTTCATCCAGTACTCTATAGATCTCCTCAGATTGAGGGTGTGATTCATCTGCCACCAAAAACTCTTTGAATTCACCATCTATCTCTATTAAGCTATGACCAGGAATCTTCTTCACACCCTTGTCTCTCATCAAACTTCGCACCCTCCTCACATCACCCCATTTTCTCTCATTAGCCCAAATATTTGCCAGAAGCACATAAACACCACTATCTTCTGGATCCGAGCTTAGAAGATTAGAAGCAGACAAAGTGGCCAGTTCAACATTGTCGTGCTTTCTACAAGCACTTAAAAGGGCACCCCAAGAAGCCTCACAAGGTTGCATTGGCATGTTTTTTATTAACTTGTAAGCTTCTTCTATGAGGCCAGTTCTACCTAGTAGATCAATCATGCAAGCATAATGTTCCTTTTTGGGTTTTATCCCGTAGTTTCTTTCCATGGTGTCAAAGTATTCCTTACCTTGAGAAACTAAGCCACAATGACTGCAAGCTGTCAATAAACTTACAAATGTAATATCATCCGGTTTAAATCCCATGCATATCATCTTATCAAAAACTTCAACAGCTTGTTTTGCTCGACCATTGGCAGCATAAGCTGCAATGATAGAATTCCAGGAAACCAAGTTTCTCTCCGACATTGCACTGAAGACTTCCGCGGCCGCATCTATGCTTCCACATTTGGCATACATATCTATAATTGCATTTGTCAAAGTAACACTCAGCGGCATTCTTATTCGGTCAACAAAATACTGATGTATCCAATGACCCAAACTAAAGCAACTCAGTTGGCCACAAGCAGAGAGCACACTCACTAAGGTGTGCTCCACCGGAACAAAACCTTCCTCAAGCATTTCATGAAACAATTTTATTGAATCCTTAGGTTTGTCGTTCTGAGAATATCCTGCAATCATCGCACTCCAGCATACCACGTTTTTCTGAGGAGTTCGTTCGAAAAACCTCCTTGCAGACTCCAAGTCACCACATTTAGCATACCCATTGACCATGCTTGTCCAAGAGAAAACATCCTTCCTTTCCATTCTGTCAAAAACCTCCCTAGCAGCCACCAAACAGCCACATTTCACATACATATCCAACAAGGCATTGTATAAACTCAAACCCCACCTCTCATTCTTCTTCTCCATAATTTCATGAATCCTTTTCCCCATACCAAGGTCACCCTTATGAGAACAAGCTGAAAGCACCGCAATCAGCGTCACCTCATTAGGCTCAACATCACCGTCCAACATCAAACCAAACAGCTCCATAGCCACATCAGAACAGTTGCACGCCCCATACCCATCAATCATCGTGGTCCAAGTAACAACATCCTTAACAGACATTTCATCAAACACCCCGCGCGCATGGTTCAACCAACCACGAACAGAGTAAAAATGCACCAACCCATTCCGCACGAGCAACTCGGAATCAAACCCAGTTTTCCGAGCAAGACAATGCACGGACTCCCCCTGCGGAGCCATCGAAAACTGTTCGCAGGCCTTGAGAGAGAAGACAAAGGTTCTTGGGTCGAATGGAACCCGTTGTCGAAGCATGTCGAGGAAGAAGGAGAAGGCCATGACAGGATTTCGGGCCTTGTTATATCCTCGGATGATGGTGTTCCACATGAAGGTGTTGGGTTGAGGAATACGGCAGAAAATACGGTGGGCGTAGCAGATGTCGCCGGCATCGGCGAGTGCGCAGAAAGCTAGGAGTCTGCTGAGGGGGAAGGTGTGAGTGATTAAGCCAGTGAGGGTCATGCACGCTTGAATCTGCTTCAGTTGGTACATGGAGGAACATGATTCCATCACAACAAGAGTTGGGTGTATAATTATGACATTGGTTTTGGAGTTCCATTTAGTTTGCTTTGGCAAATGCGATACAGAGGATAAAGATTTATGGTGTTGATATAGAGAGAAGGGAAGAAGAAATGGTTTTCTCATAAGCTGCTAACAACAATGTTGAAGAATAGAGTATATTCAGTGTGCTTTAAAAGTTTATACATAAACACAGCCAAAAACTTTACTTCATTTTTATACAACAAAACATAAAAAATGAATTTTTAAATTATCCATTTTAATAAATTTTAATCAGAAAATTATTAAGCAACATGTTCAGCTTTTATTCCATTCTAATGCTAAAAGGGCCTAATTAAGGAAGAATTAGCAAGAAAAAATGGCAAACCATAGAATGAGAAAACAAGTAATTATTTTTCACAAACTGAAGGACTATACATCATCCAATCTGTATCCTAATCTCAATATATCCAAACTACATAACCATAGTCACAGACTCTAAAATTTAACATCAAACCCTAAAATCTAAAACTCCTGACTAGCCGATCCAATTTCTCCTTTCCCCTTGCCAGCTTTCTTGGGCAGCAAATTCTGATGAATTTTGGGCAGAACTCCACCGCTAGCAATGGTAACAGACCCCATAAGCTTGCTCAGCTCCTCGTCGTTCCTCACCGCGAGTTGAATGTGCCTCGGAATAATTCTGCTCTTCTTATTGTCCCTTGCAGCATTTCCCGCAAGCTCCAAAACCTACATCCCAGAAAATCAGAAAAAAAATGCACGACAAGAAAAATCAACTATTGTTACATGAGTAATTGAACGAACCTCAGCAGCAAGGTATTCAAGAACCGCAGAGAGGTAAACCGGAGAACCGGACCCAACGCGCTGGGCATAGCGACCAGCTTTGAGGTAGCGAGCCACGCGGCCAACGGGAAACTGTAGACCAGCTTTGGAGGAACGGGAAACAGACTTTGTGGTCTTGGGCTTGCCCCTTCCACCCTTCTTCGTTGTTGCTGCAACCTCGGTGGAACTCATTGTCGCTGAATTCGAAACTGAAGTTGAAACTGTTGAATTTTGTTGTGCTATGGAGGGAACTGAGATAGTGTTTTGGAACTGTGAAAACATTGGTTATGGTTTTTAGCTTATATAGAGAGTGGGCATTTATTGTGATTGGGTGGAGGGAGTTGCCACGGATCGCCAGCGTGGCAACTCGTCGTAGTTTGAGTTTTAAGTTTAGGCGGGAAGGGAAGTAAATGTTTAAGAAATTTTTTAAATTTATTTACAGGTGTTTTGGTACTTAAAAAACCTGAGTGTTTTGGTAGAACATTCACATGAATTTTGAGAAAGAAAGAACTTTAATATTGTATAAACCAATAATTTTCATATGAATCTCGTAGTTAATTAATTGTTAAGTCATATCAATCTTGTAAGTCTTATAGTACAAATGTTGATATCTAATTAGGTAATTTTTTATAATTAAATCTTTAAACTTTGAGGGAGTTTTTTTTTTAATTTCTTTTAATGTAATTACTTTCCTTTATTTTTTTTTATAATAAACAAACATAATATTTTTAATGGTTAAAATTGAAAATTTTAATGATTAAAAACCTAAATAAAATTTCTAACAATTAAAATAATTGTCAAATCTACACATGAAATATATTCTAAACCTGAGTAAATGTTACAAAAGAAAAAAAAATACCAACAAACGAAAACAGTCACAAGTATAATTCTATTTTGGTTTTGATTTAGTATTTTTTTTCTATTCTAAATTATAACAAAATTCACTTTTATTTATGATCAAGTATTGTATATTGACAATTAAAAACTGTCACAAAATATATCATATTTTACTTTTATTTAAAACTTATTGAAGGTCTAAGAAACCATAAAAATTGTTTAAAGAATTCATTTAAATTTTTTCAAATTTTTAAAATTCAAAAAAATATTTATGGGTTACTTTTCAATAATTTTATATTGGATAATTTTATAATTAATAATTAAATTACCCATTTTATTTAAAATTATTTCAGAAATTGATAATAGTAGTAATAATAAATTTATCATATTAGAAAATTTGATAATCTAAAATGTTCAGTATAAGAATTAGTTATTTTCATGTAATCACTCTTATACATTCAGTGCAACAATGTACAAATTATTAGTTTAACTTAAAAAACGATCAAATCAAATCTTACATAAGAAAGACTAATTACCCTAACAAAAGATGAACACTGAAAATAAAAACTACAAAACTTTAATATCTATATCTAATATTATCATTCATCAGTTATTATAAGAGGTGTGTTTAGGATAAAGAACAATAAATCTTTCACTATAGATTCAAACATAACAACTACATAGGGATTGAGATTTTAGTAACAAAAGGAAGAAAATTAATGAAATCATGAGTTATAAGCATTTAGCATGAACAAAGGAATAGAAAAATAAAAAAAAATGAAAATGTATACTTTAGTTGTAGTAAATATGGATCTTTATTTCTCAATAATAAATGAAAACTCTCACCATAAATAAGAGGAGAAATGTAAAATTATTTATGTAAAAGAAAAACTCTTATCATAAACTTTTTAGAGAGGGCATATGTTTTTTAAAATAACTTTTTGGAAAATTATACAAATAGAAGTAAAGCAGATAGGGAAATGGTTTCCAAAACTTCTGAAATGTTAAAAATATGAAAAATATAGTTGTATACAAATATCAATACGACACGGACAACAATGACAGGGTTCTTTGAAATATTGATGAATTTCTTTTAAGTGGTTGAATTCCCTACTCTTAATTATCAGGTTGTAGGCACATTTCTTTTAGTAAAAGTCCTATGAGAAAAAAAATAACAATTAATTTAATAAAGCTAAATTTAAAAATATTAAAACAATAAAAAAAATTGTGACAATTAAAAATTATAAGAATGTAACATTTATAGGGATTTATTATAATTATTAAAAAAAAATCTAATAAAAAATATTATATTTTAGTATATTCATGTTACTTATTTGGTAATGTGATTATTAATGTTTTGACATTCTTTTACAAATAACTTCTTTTATTAAAAATAGTATGTTTGTATTAAATTAAATTTTAAGATGTCTTTTATTTGATTTTAATCAAATTTATAATTTTTTAATATTAACTTCTTTAAATTTGGTCGTTGAGAGTTTTAAAGCCTTCAGAAATTATGTAGGAAGTAGAATCGTTTTGAATTATTTATTGAACATTTTAGAAGAATTTTGGATAGTTGAGGTAAAGTCCTTTTATAGAAATCTAAAAAATGTTAAAAATAGTCCAAAACAAAATTAGAAATGTAAGATATGATGAAATCAAATATTATTTGTAAGAAGAGTGTTTTTAGATTCTTTTAATGTTAAAGATGGTTTAACCTATCCTAAATTGGTTTAAGAGATTTTTAGATAAGATAGAATGGTTATTGTTCACGAGATTGGAAAGACCATGTTGGATGTTCGGTCTTGATCTTTAATCTTTAAATGAGTTTTTAATATGACAAGTACACCTACATAAGACATTCTTATACTAAAGTCAGTATTCAGATATCAAAGTTTTATCTATTTGGATATAAAAAACGTACCTCCTTAATCTGTAGTCTTGATGTTATAAATAGTAGTTTGAAGGATAGTTTTGACATGATTGATTTGATATATTAACAACTTCGTACCATAGTCATTGATTAAAGAAATGGAAATAAAAGAATTATAAACAATGGGATCATTGAGTAAAGAAATAGAAATAAAAGAATTATAAACAATGGACGAGTAGTATTCTGTCCTCATATGCTTGCTAACTACTTAGTCTTTAATGCCCATTAATTGTGACCACAGTCCCTGAGTGTAACTCTTTTAACTAGAAACTATCTGGCCTCATATGTACAGTTCTTCATGAAGTTTTTGGAAGAACTTAAAGAGTTGGGAAAGCTTAAGATAAGGTGTATATGATGGATCTTGGTGGTTTCGGTTTGTATTCTTGGTATATATGACTCTTGAGGTTAGGTAATTTGATGGTAAACTGTGTTTAGATGATTGAAGTAGAGATGAGGCATGTGAAGAGTATCACACTTATCTTATCCACCCTACTTGGTTTGGTTTCTTTTACTTTATCAAGTTTTACTATTTTAGATAATTTCTTACACTGTGTTTGTTTGAACCAATTTGTGTTGATGTATTGTTCAAAAGGATGGATTGTAGTGGATGAAGTTTGTTTGATTGCATTAACTTAAGAGGATGGATTTGAAGGATATGATCCTCGCTCATGTGAAGAGATTTAAATGGATGAAATGAGAAATTACGTAACAATCCTTGTAAGTGAGTTGGAAATTACCAAATATCCTTTTCCAAAGGGTCAATTAGTAATTTCAAAAATATATCAATTAAAAAATAAAAAAAAATCTATAACATCTATTAAATCATTCCCAAGCTTTCACAAACATTCATTTCAAATTCCTTCAAATCTTATCATCTATCTATTAATCCAAACAACCTTATCATCGACATGCACACACAATACACTCAAATTCTTTCAAATTCATTTCCTCAAATCCACTCCTCAACTAAACAAAGCCTTAAAGCTAGAAAAATTAGTTTTATAGTATCTATCTTGATGTGATGCAATTCTTTATCATAATATTTAAAATGAACAAAATCTTTTTTATTCGACAAATGAATAAGTAGTACTAAGTTAACACGACTTCATTATAAAAAGGTCATATCACTTTAACATAATTTTAAATTTTTTTCTTCGTATTAGACTAAAGTCATAAACTTTAATATAGTATAGTATGATATTGACATGACCTACCACTAAAAAAAATGTTCATTTAGACATTATGATGCAAAATTTCACCAAGATGAGAAAAAAAACCTAGTGTTGTTGTTAAGCGTGGGTTGACACAATTATATGCATGTTATTGAATTTTAACTAAATATGTTGATAATTCAAAAGTTTCGTCCTAATAATTGTCAACATTAAAAAAACATTATTATATAATTTTAGAAATACACCTTCTAATAAAAACACTAACTTATATAGAGTCTATAATTGAATATCCATATAAAACTATTTTATATTATGGATGCTTATTCTGTTGTCCCATTATATTTAATCCTGTATTCAACTTTATCGTTTTTGATGAGAAAAATTGTGAAATGTTTCTTAACAAAATAAAAAGTTCCAGCAATGCTCCTTAACAATTTAAACATGAGCTCCCATCATCAATTTGTAAATATGTTTATTTTCTCACTATTGTATAATCATTTTAATCCCATGTTCGGAATAGTAAAAAATGTGAAGATTATATATTTTCGGAATAGTAAAAAATGTGAAGATTATATATATTTTGGAGCAAGACAAGGTTAGTCCTCACAATCGGACAATATGTGAATTTAAATTTAAGTAACTTTATCATGAACTAGACAGAAGACATTATACGATAAACTATTACATTGAACCATTTAACGTTTCATTTTTTACAAGTTGGATGGATAACACCGTTGTACCCAATCCACTTTTCCTCCCCTAAAATATCTCCAACTTTCAGTCAAAAACTAATTTAGTTTTCATATCAAAATTTTCTCCATTTCCGTGATGAAGAATCAAACTCAAAACAGCATACTGAAAAAAATTTAACAATAGACCATTCCCGTTGTATTGACCTCGGGCCATAAGCATGGCAGAGAAGGGTTGTGTCCAAAACTGTTTGTACTAGTTGGATAAAACCCCATCCCCAGTGTCCCTTCCATCTTTGTATGTTCATGTAATTGTAACCAACCACTAACCAATATTAAAATATATGCATAATGAGGGAAGTGTTCACTGTCTTCTGATACATCAATAAATTGAACATCAAAACCAGCCAATGCTGGATTTCCAATACTGAGATCAGATTTTCCACATGTGATGCATTCCAGCAGCAGCCTGTGTAAGAAATTAATCACAAAATGGGTAAAAAATTATCATCTTCATGAGTTCCGCTAAATTCTTACTAAATCAATAACCCAATCTAAATAAAGTTACCCCCTTATGATAATGTCAGTTTGTCCAAACCGCAGTAATTTCTTATTTCACGCTTATGGTGTTTGACACTGAAAATGTTAACAATTTTTGTGGAAAATATATTTTGATATAGACCTGTCGAAAATTTACATTTCAAATAAACGCACCTGGTGTTATATAACTGGCACATCCAGTTCCTATAGAAAACACTAATTTTGTTTAACTATAAACAATAGGATCTCATATCAAATGAAAAAAGAGTGAACTTTAAATTTGATTATCATAAGCCTTGGGAAATTAAACTATAATTTTACCCAAATATATGCCACATATTTGTTTTCATCTTTGTTCATGATTTACATTACTAAAATAATATCTGACTACTTGTCTATACAAATAAAATACTATAGTCTTGATATGCAATTGAAAGAAAAAAATAAATACCCAATACCAGAAGGATAAAAGAGAAACAGAAAGCAAATAAGGTTATAACTGTACCAGAAGGAGCTGTTTGGTACTTTTCATTCTTTGGTATCTTCCACCTTCTGAAGTTGGTCAAAAGAATATAACAATGACGATCGCATATTAGCTATTTCTATGAGCGTCTCTAGTGCTGCAAAGAAATTCAATTTACAGAATGTGATATATCCTGGATGACAAATATATATAGACAGATGACTAAAATCACATTTTGCAAAGAAAGTGAGGAGAATTAAGATCTTTAGTCCTGTTATTCACCTCTCTCAAATGACAGCTGCGAGGCTCGAAGCTTTGGGGAAATTAATACTCCAAAAACTGATAAGGACTTGGATCGCTCCTTTTGAATCTATAAAAAACACTAACAAGATTTGTACAGTAGCTCAATTGACAGTTCAGGAAGTTTTGCTAAGAAAATTCTATGATTTATTCACCATATTTCACGATACCAACTACATTAGAGATCAAATTCAATTTACTTGGAATGCTTAATATATGTTAATGAGAGGAAGTTTAACATTTGTAGAATACTTACGTCAGCATTATCTGCAAGTCCTGATAAATTATTAGCCATGACCGCAGCAGTTCGTACAACCAAACATGTAACAAAATGAGAAACGCTAACAGCTACTAAAGCATTAAGCAGCGGAATCAAATAACAAATGAACTACAAGAACCATTATTTGATGCATAGGGAGAGGGAAAACATACCGGAAGATTTCACACTACTACTATCTTGTGGATGCACATTCTTATCTTCTAATTCAGGAGCACTCTTTTCTTCAGAGGATTCCCATTTACGCAACATGAAGCATGGTTGTGTACCTGTTGAGATATTAAAACAGAGATTCCATATAAATTGATAAAAAGAACATGTTACAGAAAGGCTTTATAGAAATGAAAGTGAAAGCATGCTAGCACACTAGGGTGAGAAAATGACACAAGTAGAATCAAGCAGTCACAACTCGCAACCATTTCCTTTAGTATAAAATTTTTACCATCATAGTTGGTTATCTTCAATGTTGTGGCAGCTGGATGGAATTTCAGGTCCAATAAAGAACTATTAATGCGAGCAGCACCCATGGAATGTCGAGCACTTGCTAAGTCAAACCATCCCTGGTAAAATATTATAAATGGTTACTAAAAGGAAAGAACACTTACTATATCTAAGAAAACTTTTAGTTGCCAAATTAGGGGTTCAACTAGAGTTACTAGCTGAATCAAAACTCAACTCTCCATTTGATCATAAAATAGTTGAACAAAGTAACCTTCTATTAGTAACATTTTCTCTATCAGAATGACAGGTCAGAAAATTAAATTCAAGCAATTCGTAAACCAGAAAAGTATACATATCAAAAGATGCTACCAATTTCTTGTATTAAATGGGTTTTGCTTTTACCTGTCGAAGAGTGGAGGACACTGTATCGAAGAGAGATAGATAGTTATCCACTGAATCCATAAATTGCAACACTAGTTTCTCTTCAGCTCCAGGTAGTTGGTATTGATGCTGCAACTGTTGATCTTCTCCATCCGGTTTCTGGGTCTGTATTTCTTCACTACTTTCAGAATATTGATGCTCTTCTTCCATGGAATTTAATCAGGATTCTGACTTAGGTGATTTGGCTCTCTACTTCACAACAAAATTTTTCTGCTGACCTTCACAAATATCCCTTCCGATCCAATGAATTTGCAATATTATGTTCTTCTATTAGTTGTCTTGTAGAGTTTCTTCTAATCCTTTTTCTGTATCAGCAAACTACACTGGATTTACATCTGATCTTCTAAATTTGTGAGAACTGTTCTAAAACGATGATTTTACAACAAGGGCAGCCTTCAGTCCTTGTGTAATCTAGTCTTGAATGTACTACCAAGGACATACAAAAGATCACCCCTAAATGCATGCTATTTGTGAATGAGACTAATGAATAATTGTATATGAGGAGACATTAGTGTGACACCAGTTGGGAAAAACCAAAAATTAGTTAAGGTGATATAAACATTTTGCAAAAAAGACCACTACACCAATTGGGATAGTAAATTGCATCGCTTCTAACCCGGTAAAAAAGGATAGAAGGACCAATATGCAAATAGGAAATTATTCAAAAGGGTTATTACATCATGGATGATATCCTTGAAAATTCGGTCATTGACTGAACTCAATAGAGTTGTATGATCCATGTGAGATAAGGCCATCGTACACAGTTCTATTTATATGCTGCTTATCTTCTTCTTGCTTAAATCTAAATTTGCTACTTCGTGAATGCGACATTAACATTAAATCATCCTTAATTTTAACCCTTAGTAATTGTTCAAGTTATGCCACTCAAATATTAACTAAGGCCTCGCCAGGATTGAAAAGAGAGATAGAGAGAGAAAATTTGAACTTACAAGTTCAAATTACATCAAATTTATGCTAGCGTATTGTCCAGTATATTTAAAAGAAAACACAAGGTTATTCATGAATGATTAAAAGTGAACAGTTTCCTTCAAATTTAGAGTTGCAGACAGAAATACAAGGTCAATTCTTCATTAGTACTAGAAAAACAATTAAACACAGACCATCGTGAAAATTTCGGAGTCAAGGTTATTCATCAATGTCATAATGTTTCTAATTCTTAATAAGCGAATATCTTCCAAAGATTATCATGGTAGACCGAGACTACGACTAAACCTGATCTTTGCCACAACATTAAAACTAAAGTACTTCATCCCAAGCACTAAGGCATAACATGACATAATATAAAATGAAATATATTACAAAACCATCATGCTAGTCAGAGAACACTGACTAAACCCAATGAATCCCAAACATCTCATTCATAGTATATAAAATAAAAGCAGATTTTCTCACATAAGATCTTTGCATATGTTGGAGAACTAAAAATCTGTAAATAAAGCATCCTTCATGGAAGTACAAAAAAGGCAAAGAACAACAGTGGATTTGTTTGTTTGCAGAACGTACCTGGGTAACAATGGTTCACTGCTTCACTCTTGCAAGTTTCTGTGCGTTCAACTATCGCACCCACAGATTTGTGTTCGTGTCTGTCTTAGGTCGTTTCGGGCTTCCACCTTCTCAGCGTATTATTTTGGGCCAAGCCCAATATGAATTGGATTTGTCCCAAAACAAACCCAGACAAATTCTTCCTGCACCCTAATACACGCTTCCTGCACCCTAATACAAATATTTTAATTCCATAAATACCCGAACATACCCATCCGGTTCATAACGTAAAAAAAAGAAAACCGGATGGCATTCCATCCGGATTTTATTTTAACATCTATTTCCAAATCTTTGATTAATCCTTAAAACAAGCAATAAGTAAGTAATTTTTGGTGTTTATTAGCAATTAATAAGTGATATTGCTGATTAGATTAGTTAATTTGGGGTTTAGGCGTTGTCGTCGACGAACAGAACAATTTTCCGATTTGATATATGAGAACCGGATGGGTTCCATCCGGTTCTCATTTTGATTTGGAAATGAGAACCGGATGGTAGCCCCATCCGGTTGTCATTTCAAAATCAAAATGATAACCGGATGAGTATGCCATCCGGTTGTCATTTCCAAATAAAATGAATTTTTTTTAAATGACAACCAGATGGGGGTGCCATCCGGTTGTCATTTTATTTTGAAATGACAACCGGATGGGGTGCTATCCGGTTGTCATTTTATTTTGAAATGACAACCGGATGGGGGTGTCATCCTGTTGTCATTTTTTTTTGAGTGGATGGGAGTGCTATCCGGTTCTTATTTTTTTTCTTACATGAACCGGATAGGGTCAGTTGTAGAATTAAAAATTTATATTAGGGTGCAGGAATAAGATATTAGGGTGCAGGAAGAATTTGTCACAAACCCATTATGAGGTTGGTCCAACTTGAACAGCTGTTTCTCTTGGCCCGAATTTGTTCCCACTATGGTACAAGCATGGCGTTTGACAAGTTCACGAAAGGAACCACATTTGTTTCAGGTGAATGTGTCCTTTTAGGGACGTCGGCAAAAGGAACCACATTTTCAAAAATATTATAATCATATTTCTAGATATATCTAAAATATATTTAGTTCATATTTTTTTTTATTTTGAAAAATACTTTCTAAATTTAAAATAATTAAAAAGAAAAAGTTAAATGAAAATTGTGGTGAAGTTAGAGGAATGCAACTTCCCCTCCATCTGAAAATAAAATAAAATATGAATATATACAGAAAGGTGACCTCTATAAGAGTAAAATATATCTTGGAATGTTTTATTTTCGCAACAAACGTAACAATAAATATTTTTATATTTTCAGAAATGCTTCAGAAGTCTCGTGAAACAAATATGCGCCCGTCATGTTATCTATAAATAAAATTATAACAGTGACAAGTTACTTTTGCAAGTCCATATATATAATTCCACAAAAACTTTTTCAAATACTTCAAATTTGTTAAAATAGTTATTTTTAAAGAAGAAAAATATACAGTAAAATTGTAAAGATAAACACAGATGACTAAAGATTGCATGGACCAAAACCTGTCTTAAATTTTAACAGTAAAGCTACCACTTAAAAATTATTTTCTTCTCAATTAGTAGAGTAACAAATCATAAAATTTCGGTCCAAAACTTGGTGTTTTTATGGCTAAATCATTTACAAGCTCTTTCTTTATTTGATACGTGTGGAAACTATTACTAGACACATGTTGTAATTTTTAATTGAACAACACTGATTCATCCCCCTAACTTTTACAAGAAAAGAAGATTAATTTTTACTTTTGGTCAAGGAAGAATCTTTGAAATTAATCGGCGAATATTGACCTAAATGCACTGCACCAAGTTCGGTGGGTCTTTGTTTTATATCTAAGAGCATTGTTCTTACTAATGTTTCAAATAATATTGTCAATGAGTGTCTTATAAACATTGATAAAATAATTGTTAGATAAAGATCAACGTAAATAATAAATACACGCCAATATTCTTTAATATAAAATAGCCTTTAATTTTTTTAACAAACATCTTAAGAATATTAGTTAGGGGAATTAATCTGCAAAAAAAACCTGCATTCATTGCATGTAGCAGTATCCTTCGTCTTCATGAATAAAAAGCAGCCCTAGTGGACTTAAAGAGGTCCCTAAATAAAGGCAATGCTTTGTACCCTCTTACAACATTATTAAATTACCACAGAATATAAATATGTATTATTATTTTTTTCATTACATTGTATTGGTGTAGAGTATTCACCAATTTAAATATTTAACTATTTTTGTTCAGACATCTCTTTCCAACTCCAAGTTTTTGGTTCACAGCATTTGAACTCCAAATCTTTATTAACTAGGTACTTGAGCATTTAAATTAAGAACCCATTCCAATAATTCTATCACTGTTTTGGATTCAAGTCTTTAACATATAATAATGATAACAAGATTTGAATTTGGAGTCTTATACACAATTCTTAAATTTCTTGCTATTGTTAATGCTGGTCAAGATACTTGGCTAGCTTAGCTTCCAGTGAGGGGTCTAAAATACTTAGGACGAGAGATAGAAGTGAGTATAGTTTTATATTCACAATTAATAGTATAATACAGGAATTATAAAATTTCAATTTTGGTATAAAAATAGTGGAAAAAGTGATCTTAAATTTCTATATTAATGGTGGTTCCTGTCCCAACACTATCCATGACAAAGCGAAGGATTAATTATAATAACAGTTTTAATAACAGTTGGTACAATATCCTTAATCGTTGACGAGGGAATTGTTAAGAATATAAGAAGGATATTATTATTATTAGTATTGATGAAGTACGTAATGTAATGTGAAGGTTGAACAAAGGAAAGAGAGGGTGAAGAAATTAAAGAAAAACCTTGGTTGGGTTTGTATTGTTAACATGATGTCATCCAAAATGAGAGGAAAACAGAAATGGGAAAAAGTGGGTGTTTGAAAGAGAAAAGATAATCGAAATGTTAATGGTGATTAGCATTGTAATTAGTGGGAGTAGAATAGAATGTGTGAGGAAGGAACAGAGAGAGAGAGAGAGAAATGAATTGTTGTCCATTTGGTGGGATAGAGGCAATGGGCAGAAGAGGCCGAAAGGGTTTCCTAGTTGTTGACCTAACGCAGAAAAGGCCAAAGTGGAAGGTGGCCCGCACGTTATCGACGCAGAAACTTTGATTTTGAATATTAAAATGGGGGAATAAAAAAGAAGAGAAAAACAAAAGAGTTGAGTAGCGAAAAAGAAACAAATGGGGAAATGGGGCATTGAATGCAGAGTGAGAAAGAGAGACGAAAAAAGAGGAAAAGGAAAAGGAAGCAGAGGAAGAAACAAGGAAGTAGTAAACAACACGGCAAATATGTTTGGAATAATGTGTGTGTGTGTGGCACATGCTTATCCACCGCTTCTATGTTAGGACAACAGATACAGCCAAATACTTAAATGCACGCTACCCTCTTTTCTTTTTCATTTTTTTTTCTCTTCTTTCTTCTTCAAACATCAACGTTTGAACCATTTTACCTCTTTGGACATGGATCCATCTCAGCGTGTGGTCTTTCCCCTTTCTCCCCTAATGGAAAAAAAATCCTCTTTCTAAAATAGAATGAATATTTCTGAGCAGTAAAATGGCCAAAATGCTTACCTTTTCTTCTTTGAGGTGGAACACAAGTACTTTTTCCCCTCCCCTACTCGCATCTTTGTCCACTATAGTTTTCATTCTTAATGCTTTTTTCTGTGCTCTTTTTTACTCTTTAAAAACTACTTACACTCTTATTGTGCCCATAATTGGCTAACCATCCACTCTCTACCCAAATTCCCATTTGCTTCCTCTTTTATTACAAAGCTATAAATTAATACACCCTTCGACTCCTCAACCTCTGTCATGGAAAAACCTCCACAAAACTCACAACTTTCCCCCACTCACTGACTCACTGCTAACTCAAAACCTTTCTTCTTATGACAGTTTAGGGGACCAAACCATCACACAATTCTTCTCTTTTAATTTATTTTCAAACATTTCTTATTTCAAAATAATCAATTCTCTCTTGTTTAATCATTTATGTAACCAATTCCTAATTATACTCTTGTTATTTTAATTAAAGAGACTCTTTTATTATGATTACCGGTAAATTCTTGCTAGAACAACATCTTAAATCACAGATAACTTGAAAGCAAATATTAATTAAGGATTAATGCATTGGGACACTTCATTATTCCGGATGAAAGCTAGCAGTGATATTTGTAGCTCCCGTATTAATTAGGAAGGAACCATTTTGGTAATTAAATCACATCATTTATAGTTAAAATGTAAAATGCACTTATTAGTAAATACAATTTTCTTGCCGACCAAGAAATAGATAGATTTCTTTGTAGTACGTTTTAAACAGACTTTAACAGTGATTAAAAGTTGTTGTTAATGTCATTTTTCATATAGTTATTAGGTGAGAGTTATTGATATTTAATGAATATTAATTTTATTTTTTTTGTCTTGTCTTCTAACTCCTATATAGGTTTCTTTCGTACCAAGTTAAGTTTAATTTTGTAATATTTTTAGAAGTAAATTACATAAATGTATAACTATTTTTAAAATAATTTGATTAATAAATTTTTTTTATTATAATCAGCACCAGATGACATTAAGCAATGCTAAATTCATAAAATTTTGAATAAATGTTTTTAAACAGACATAAAATGTTATCAAATAAAAATATAAAACAATATATAATAT
>Ga0123340_1001333_pt1 | contig 20278 bp, 6 predicted proteins | sample SirMexnodulemix_FD_89961 | JGI IMG/M metagenome (GOLD analysis project Ga0123340, IMG submission 89961) | Root nodule microbial communities of legume samples collected from Mexico - Siratro Mexico nodule mix | ecosystem: Host-associated > Plants > Roots > Nodule | place: Mexico: Nepantla... | reverse complement strand
CTTATAAGCTAAAAACATTATTTCGTTAGCTTACTCTTGCTTTTCTTGTTGTTTTGTGAACTGCGATGATTGTACTATGTACATGAGCAGGTGCAGATGCAGGTTTAGGAGCACCTTAAAGATAATATACTCTTAAATCGATCTCCTTTTGTTTTGTATATATGTTTTTGTTGTGGTTAAAGACTCTATGATCTTGAGATGGTTTTTTTTTTGTCATGAGAATAGTTATACATAACTCTGATGTATCGGAACACTTTTTTGTAGTACCTTGGACCTTAAATGGATGTTAATACTTGGTGACAGACAAAAGTTATATAGAATTTTTAAGCTGTTACAGATAATCTTGTAACTAAATTGTGAGTATTACATAAAATAAGTTATTTATTATTTTCAAATATTTTGTTTAAATGGTTGAAAAATTCGATAAGAAAATGAATAAGAGCATATGATTATGATTGATTGATTAGTCGAAAAACACTGTTTACTTTGAAATAGTAATTAAAATATAAGAATTAAAATTTTATAAGTAATAAATTAGAGAAATTTTACTCACAAAGCACGAGAAACAGAGACTATTACGTTCATGTAATAAGCATTTAATTAGTCTAATAACAACTAATGTTCAAATAAAGCTTCTAATTACAACGAACATAAAAAATATACATAAAATTTAAATAAGACTCAATATGTAAATAGACAAGTTTTATTATATAGTAATCATGTTGAGTATTATTTTTCGTCTTTTATCATATTTGTATCTATACACTTATCACCTCTGTTTTATAGTTTCTCATTCTAATAAGAGATTTATCCCTCAAGCAACTACTATCATTTGAAGAATAATACGTAAAATTTTACTACATAATATCACTATAATAATTTATATAAAAATAATAAATGATAAAAACATAATAAAGAATCATATCACGTGTCTAGATCGTGAAAATCATCAAAAATTGATAAATATGTAAAAAACTACTTGTCATATGTGGATTATTATATAATATCAAACTATATAATATCAAAATTGCATAATGAAGCATAGATGATAAATATGATATAGGTAAGTCACATCTTCAAACTTAATATTATTTTTTCAAGTTCATTTTTATATATGTGGGAGTTTGATGTGTATTATATTACTTAAGAGGAACAATCACATCATTGATCATTCTTCATCTGAACCGAACTGAATGAATTGGGACCACAAAAAATGGGAGTGGTCCATGCATGCCAGATTTTTAGAGATTCTCTGTTCTTTCATCTTCTTTTTAGAGGACACACAATTTTCCTTTTATTCATTCAACACCAATTATGCATCTTCGTTAACATCGTTCCTTATCCAGCAGCAAATGTTGGTTCGCCGAGTTTTTCTCAATTTCGTCCACTATTCGTTTCATCGTAAACGGTAAGCATTTCATCAAACATGTTATCTGCCATAGTACATTTCCTACTTATGTCACCATCAACGCTCGCAAATTAGGTTATCAAAACTCTGATAACATAAGTTTTGTACGCCTAATTAATATTTAATTATACTCAATTTGTATCTATGACTAATACTAACATCGATCTATGATATGAAAAATAACTTATTTTTGTAAAACTTTCAAGTGTTAGTGTTTGAAAAATTGTCCGGGCCTTGTCGTGAACCGTTTGGACCCATTCGAAACCCAGATTCCAGTTCTGGATTCTTCCACCTACCCTCACTTACGACTAGTTCTTCCCGCATCCTGATACGCCTATTCCTGCATTTTAATAAAAAATTTTAATGTTACAATTATTCTTATAGAAATTAATGAGAATCAGATGACATTCCATCTAGTTATTATTTAAAAAAAAATTGACAACCTGATGAGCAGGATTGTCATTTGAAACCCATCCCATTTTAAAGTCATCCTAAAAAAAATAGAATGTCCCAAACTCCAAATAAAACTTTAAGTAAAGGTTTCAAACTTAACGAGACTTCACGTTCACTATTACTCCATTGTTATTCCAAGACTGACAATGTCAAGAGGATAGAAACGATTGAAAAAAAAATTTATGATGGTCATGTCTTGATTTGGAGTTTAAAACGTTTTTTCATAATAAACAGAATAATTTTTCGATTTGAACTATAAGAATCAGATGCATCTGATTATTATTTTAATTTGAAAATGAGAACCAGATAACATCCCACCCTATATATTTTAAAAAAAAAATTAACAATAATATGTCATATGATTCTCATTAATTTTGATAAAGCAATTGGGACATTAATTTTTTTTATTAGAATGCCAGAAAAACTTATCCTCACTCACTCGCCAGACTGTGCGCGTGGGCCCATCGAAAGCCCGTCATGATTTATTGTTATTGTCATTTCACACTACTTTGATTTCGAGAAGATCCTTTTTTGGGAACGTGCTCATTCTGTTGTTGGAATGTACCAACAATAATATAGCAAAATACAAATCCATGGCTCATAGTATAAAAAAAATTCATTAACTCATATTTTATGGGTTGAAAAAATGTTTTTATGGATTAAAGTACAATTTATAAGGTCACATGTCTATAACATTAAAATATACATGATGATGAGGAACTTGGTTATTCGATTGCCATTTTTCAAAATTTAAATTTAAATTAAAAAAATATTAATTTATCATTCTGTCATACACAAAATACAATTAAAAAAATTAGATAAGTTTAGTAAGTGTTTCTACCAATGAGGATCTCTCTTAAAGCTTAATTTCTTGAAGTTACTTTTTTTTAATTAGACTTAACTTAATTCTGCGTGTAAAATCTGTGTGATATATAGATTCTCAATGGTAAAAAACCAAAAATATTCTTTTATGTATTTAACCATGTTGATGATGTTTAGGGTTCAATGTTTGTAAGGTAGTTAATTGTCTTTTTATTGTATTGGTTTTGCTTGGTATGATATTTTGGACAACTAGTATTGTGTAAGATAAATGCTGACGTATTTTTAAAGTGATTAAATGAAAAAAGAAAATCGCTTAAATGTTGAGTTGATCATATCATTGAATATTTTTAGTTTGTTCTGAAGAGGTGGTGTTTATACTGTTTAATTTGTATGGGTTAAAACACAAATATAAATACAAATATTTTTTATTCTTACAAATGTTTGAAATCTATTACACCAACTATAATAGACTAGTTTTTTTTTTTAAGCAAAATAATACATACAAATTTGGTAATTTGTTGAAAATTCAATCAAAGTTATTTGATCTAATCCTTATGTGTACAAGCTCGAGTTTAGTGTAGCGAGACATTTATAAATAATGAACGAAATGTTTTTTAATTATTACTTTTTTTTTTCGAAACAGATTTAGAGAGAACATTTAGGTTTGATAATGGTATTAATATGTGATTAAAATATAATGATATTATTTATGAGTTAACATGTGTTAGCACTTTCAAGAAAGGAATAATAATCATATTTTTGTATTATATTCCAAAAAATTATTGGAGAGAAACTGTTTTAATTGCTATATTCCTCGTAAAGAGATTACTACCTGTATCTTAAATCAATTTTCTCAATTTTTTAATCTTTAATGTATATTTGATATTTTTTTAAGTATCTTTTCCTTTTGACTTAACTTATTTTATTTCGATATATAAATTAAATTTTAATTTATTTAATATCCACAATTATAAATAACACCAATCACAGTTTAAATTACTCACGGTAAACCTAAAATGCAAATTCGATTTAAAATATACATTTTATTACAACTCAAAATACAGTTAACTACATCAATATTTATTTATTACAAATTTTAATTATACAAAGTAAAACATTAACTGTATACCACGGATGTACTAAAATATTAGTCTTTATTTCGTTTTAAATTCTTACATTTCATAAAAATAATGTAGTTTTATTAGTTCATTAAAAATTTGGGGTATAGGGTTTAAAAATAAAAAATAAAGAAAATATAATTTAAGAAAACACATATGTTTAAATATTATTTTTTTGTAACCACGATATCATTAAAACAAAACGTTCATCTTAAAAGGGCCCTTAGACGTATACAATATAAATATTATGCTCTAATTTATTTATCAACTAGAGTTCAATGTATATACTTTTTTAAAGACACAAGTCGTTATTATTTTGAGGCAAATAAATATTGGTTATTTTGATTATATATTGTAATTTTTTTATAAAGATTATAAATTATTTATGACTTTGAAACGTAAACATGTCTTTTCTCTCTACAATATCATTTTTGAACCATTTTAATATTTGAAATTTCCATTGAAGGAATTAGATTTTATTGGGAAAATTACTGAAGTAACATGCCAGATCAAGGCCCAGTAATAGTAATGGGCCACATTATCTATCTGTAGGCCCTTTTCCCTGCAACACATGAGAATGAGAATACGGTAATAGATTTAGATTTGGGGAACATTTGGTCGATTAGGGTTTCTTGGTGTTGATACTTTTGTTGTGTGTAGCAGTTACCTCACAGTGACAGCAAACAATGGAAGCAATCACAGAGGGAGTGAACAACATCAACATCACTGAAGCGTACAAGAAGAATCGCATTCAGGTCTCCAATACCAAAAAGCCCCTTTTCTTTTACGTTAATCTTGCCAAGGTACTCATTTTCCTTTCGATGTTCGTCATTTTTTTTTTTCAGTTATGGGCTTTGTTTGATTTTTGTGCACATGTTGGATTTGGATTTTGTTTGATTTTGTTGTTTTGTTTATTTTTTTTTCCTTTTTTCAGAGGTACATGCAACAGCATAATGAGGTCGAGCTCTCAGCACTGGGAATGGGTATCATTTCTTGAACTTTTTTCGTTTTGCATATTTTATGATGTGGGCTTTGCTTTCCGTAAGCTTTGTTACCTAATTAGGAATTTGTTTTAGGCAGATTCAGAAATTTTGGCAGGTTGAATGTGTTAATGTGGTGCTACTAGTTTAACCTTACCCCATTAGTATGTAGCATCTTTCTCAGAGAGAAAGAAAAAACTTTACTCTCCTGAGATTACGGTATTTGTAGAGAGAAATAGTATATTCATCGAAGAAGTCATTTTGCTTGAATTTAACCTTGAGCCGAATGTACTCCCCCAAATAAAAGAACAATTCTCTTAGAAGTTTTCTTAATGCACCCAGGTAATATTTGACTGCTCCTTACACTGTGAAATGATTTTATAAAATTAGAAAAATGTCCCTTTTCTCTGAAAATCTTACCCTCCAGTAACTTGCTTGCCAGCCAGCCATCGTCTGCTCTTCCTTCACCTTTCGTAAGAGCAGCCATGCATCATCATTCTTGTACTTGTGCCTTGTCCATCCGCACTGGTACTTGTTTTCCCATTGCTTCCCACTTTACTATTGCTCTCTGCTGCATTGCTTATCCCCATCACTGTCAACTTTAGATGTACAATTCTATCAAATTGAGTAGGACAGACATGACAGAGAGACTTTAAGTAACTATGTCTCTTCTCTTTGTGTGGAAAGTGGGAACATATTATACTGGATAAAGTGCAATGAATGGAATTTAAGTCTGAATTTGGACATTATTGATTTGTTTGCTACATTGTCTGCATCTTTCATTTAATTAACATCAGACAAGGCTCAAACCAAGTTTCTGATCAAAGAAGGGTTACGTTGAAGTATATTGTGGCCTATAACTGTTAACATCTGTTTCAAAATTTAATTGTAATGCTGGACGCAGATTTATGCTCCATTTGAAATCCCAAATAAGCTGAAGGTTGCTTGATTTTGCTGATGTAAGCATAAACAAATATTGGAGTTATGATGTTTAACCAAGCTGTATTACACCTGACTACCCTGAAGTTTTACTCTAACGGCCATTCAAATTTGAACTCCACCGTATAGTTTTAATTTTGGATTCAAGTATAATACATTTATTCTATGGGATTGTAAAATGATACCCTCAATTAAAATGGGAAAGGAAACTGGGTCTGCTACCTGATTTATGTATAGTCATTCCTTTCAAACTATTTCTGATATCTTTCTTTTTATTTACTATTTTTGTCCAGCTATTGCTACAGTGGTTACTGTTGCTGAAATCTTGAAAAACAACGGGCTTGCTGTTGAAAAGAGTGAGATATTATATTCTCTCTTTTTGGAAATGTTTCCCTTCTGTATCATCTTTCTCTCTAATTATTGAAAAATCAAACTTCATTCTGATGGAATCTTTTTGCAGAAATCATGACATCAACAGTTGACATCAAAGATGATTCTAGAGGAAGACCAGTCCAGAAGGCCAAGGTAAGGATAAAAAAACACTTTATTTTTTCCTACGTTAGGATTTGTTTCTATGAATCCTTCGAATTTTTGGTTTTGGAGTCTGTTTGATGGCTTTCCTTGTAAAATACTTCACGTGATAAATCTTGTCTTAGATTGAAATATTACTGGGGAAGACTGCAAACTTCGATGAGTTGATGGCTGCTGCGGCTGCTGAACATGCTGAAAATGGAGATGCTGAAGAGCACACTGCTTAAAGGAAGTTGTACCTGTCTCGAGTGAAGAAGATATGTACTCCTTAATGAACTGCCATGGTGTGGTTTGTAGGTAGCGGGCAAGCATAGAATTCATTGTATAGACTGACTTGCAATGTTGAACTATGCTATTCCTTCATTTCTTTTCCCTATAAATAGAGTTATTTTTGTCTTTTTGCTTGCTGCGTTTGGTTTGTCATTTCTCGGTCGGTAGGAAGTGTTGGCACATTTATAATCAAGAGTTTTGATCCTTGTTTATTACTAACAGTTCCAACTCTTCTTAGGTTCCATATTATCTGATCAATATGAACCTGTTAGAAGAATATTCAATATACACTCTTAACTTTGTGAAGTAACATTACTGCGATGAAGTAGAACTGTGGTTACCTAACTAAAAACATTTTCGCCTCAGTAACTTGATTCGATGTGCCAAAAAATTCCCTGCTTTGGGTATTTCAGTTGGGACTCTCCATTTTTTAATACACTTCTGGAAATAACATTTCATGATGGGACTGATATTAATGTTTTTTAAAAAACAAGTTTTTGGTTTACTTTCTGCAATATACGCCATAATTAGCAAGGAGTATAAATGCTATTTTATTGTTATGGAAAAAGAATTAAAAAGGTAAACATGATTATTGTTTCATAAATAATTATTTAACATTTATTTATATAAGTTGTATTTAATCAGGTCTTGAAACTTGTATAATTGTATTTATATAGCCGTATTAATCTAAATAAATTCAGTATAAATTGTTTTATACTGATATTTCAGGGTAAATATACGAAAGTGAACTCATACTTGAAACACAAATTTTTAGAATGAAAAAGTAGTATTTTAAGGCGAAATTTTAGAATTTTTTTTTCAATTAAGTTGAAAATGTGATTTATTTATTTTATTGAATTCATGTTTCTAAGTACAATTTTATTTATTTTTTATTGTATCTGTAGGAGTATTGTTTTTATACTTAAAGCAATAGTTGTACCACGAAGCATGCCGACTTACTCAAGGATTTTTTTTTTTTTCTAAAGTTATATATTTATATAAATTGTAAAAAAAATAACATTTTCATAAATTTTCTAATACTTCGCAATATCTCCCATATATTTTAATCTACAATTTCATAGTTTAATACGTAGACGTATTAAATTTATAGTACATTAATTGTATTTTAATTATTTTCACAACAAAATACATAATTCATTTGCTAGGATATAACTCGAGGATTGGAACACTACGCAACTTCTCATTCATTGTTGGTACTTACATTATTAATTAGTTTTTGAAGTTATTTTGATTATTTAAATCATACTAGTGATAAAAAAAAACACGTCTCTGTATTAATAATATACAGAAGTTTGATTGTGTCGAAGACGTGCTTTTCAACACACCGTCAGAATCTAGATGTACGAATTCGTTGTTACATAGTTTTAAACTGAAATACAAAGACACACTTTTATATTACAAATTATCTTATAAATAAATTTATTAATGTTATGATAATTATATTAATATATGTTTTTATTTGATAATATAGATATTCTATATTAACAAGCATAAAAATCAAACTCATACTAACTTTTATTGATAAATATTATATAACTATTACTGTGTGTGATTAAAAAATATTAACCTTTTACTATTTTCTTATTTAAAATGTAAAATAAGTAGCAGAATACCCAAACCAAAGTGCATAATGCATAGAACAAAGCGATTTTTCCACCGTCGTGCAATTGCAGGGATCCATACATTGTTGTCACCACTTCTGTGAAATCAAATGTTCGTTTTCTCTGTAAAACCTTTCTTCGTTCTCCTCCTCGTCTCGCTCTCACTCCTCTTCCTTCTCGTGCTACTATCGCCTCCTTCCCTTCTCTCCCAAAATCTCATTTCTGGGTATGTTCTTCCTAATTTCAACACTCATCTTTTTTATGCCTTGAATCGCTATAAAGCTTTGAAATTGGCAACTGGGCACCTTCAATTGTGGACTTGGTATATTGGGTAGCGACATTTTTGCTGATTCGTGAATTGGTATTGTGCAGTGGGGAGGTGGTGGGTATATGGAATGTTCGGAGACTCGTGGAATGGAGACCTTGCAATTGGTGGTTACAAGGCCATCAAGCAGGTACTTTTCACTTAAATCGATTGGTGTTTGGTTTTACTAATTTCAGCTTTGGAAGGTTAAGATTTTGCTATGTTGAATGAACTTTTTGATTATTGGATTCATTTTGCATTTAGTATTGATAGCTAGAAATGTCAATAGCAATTTAAGCTTTGGAAATTTCAGTGAGTAGATCTACTTGTGTGTTTATTAATTGGAGGTTAGGGCATAGGATTGGCTTTTGAATGTTATCTGAACTTGGATTTGAAATGGATAGGGTTAATTGTTGAGGGTGGATTAGGGTTGCAGATTGGCTTTTTATTTTCTGAATCAACCTTAATTGGCTTTCATTGCAGAAAATTGCTTTCGTTTTTTTGTTTATTCTTGAAATGGTGCAGCTCTACCACTAGAAACCAACGGATATATCAGAGTGGATTGCTATGGGGGCCTCAATCAGATGCGAAGAGATGTGAGTACTTGAAGAAAAATCTTGAATTTCTACTCCAAAACCTTAGAATATCTTCAGTACCCTTTTGTTGCTTTCTTAAACTGAGATGAAATCTACATGGGCTGCAGTTCTGTGACGGTGTGGGCATTGCTCGTTTGTTAAATGCAACCCTCGTCTTGCCAAAGTTTGAAGTGGCCTCATATTGGAATGAAACAAGGCAATTTACCTAAACCTTTGCAAATTTGTACTCAATTGTATTCATTGGTTGACTAGTAAATTATGTTATCTTATCTCCTGATTTATGTTATTGTTCTGAATACTTGGTTCCATTGCAGTGGTTTTGCTGATGTATATGATGTAGACTACTTCATACAGCATATGAATGGCTTTGTCAAAGTTGTGAAAGAGTTACCACCAGAGATTGCATCTAAAGAACCTGTCCGAGTGGACTGTAGCAAACGGAAAGGGCAATTTGATTACGTTGAAAGTGTTCTTCCATCTTTGTTAGAACACAAGTACATTTCAATCACACCAGCAATGTCCCAAAGAAGGGACAGGTATGATCATGTGTCTCACTTCCATCATCTTTAGTTCTATAAACCAGAAATTGATTGATAATAAAATATAAGGACCTTGGATATCGTTGATCTAAATAATTTCATGATGAAATGAGACTTTTCTTGCAAATATTCTTCTTTTGTTTCCATTCGCTATAAGGGGGGTTTCACTTTATTATGAAATGGTTACAATTGGTAAATTCTTGGCATTTTAGCACTACTTTATAAGTGGATTTATTCTTAAGCTATCACTACTTTATCACTACTCTTGCAGATACCCTTTGTATGCAAAAGCTGCTCTCTGTCAAGCTTGTTACAAGGCATTGCGTCTTTCCAGATCCTTGGAAATGAAAGCCTCTGAGCTTCTAGAAGCAATACCTAAACCCTTTTTGTCTCTTCATCTTCGTTTTGAGCCTGATATGGTTGCATACAGCCAGTGCGAGTACAAGGGTCTTTCACCTGCTTCCCTGAAAGCCATAGAGGCAGCAGCTGCAGAAATGGACAGAAAACCATGGACTGGAGACTTAGCCCGTGTTTGGAGACAACGTGGAAAATGTCCACTTACACCTAACGAGACAGCTTTAGTACTTGAGTCTCTTTCCATCCCACCAACTACAAATATATACCTAGCAGCTGGAGATGGTTTGATGGAAATTGAAGGCTTCACAGAAACCTATGCCAACATATTTACTAAGTCAAGTCTTCTAAGTAGGGAAGACTTCACAAACATGCATGGTAATACAAAAGCTGCTTTGGATTATTATGTATCTATTAACAGTGATTCTTATGTGGCTACATATTTTGGGAACATGGATAAGATGGTTGCAGCAATGAGGGCTTTTAAAGGTTTGTATAAGACTCTATTTTTGAGCAGAAGAGGTTTTGCAGAATTAACCTCAAAGGGTCTTAGGGGAAAGGAGTTGATGGCAGCGCTGTGGAAGATTCACAGAGATGATTTTGCTATGGGAAGAGGCTCTGCTCTGCCCGAGTGTTTTTGCGAATTCAAGTTGTGATTTTGGATCTCTGTTTTGGCGAATTATTAAATTCAATTTTACTTGTCACTTTACACGAAGGCTCACCTTAGTAGTGGGTTGTAATTTTGGTTCGTATTTTTAAACTGCGAACTTGATGATTGGTCGGGCTACTATGGACACAAGGAATCCAATTGGATCAATCCAAATTTATTTTATTTTAAAATTTCTATTTTTTATGTTGTAATTTTATTATGACTTGGGAGAATATAATTTTCTTTTCTCAATTTTATTATGATTTTTATTTTGGTATTACTTTTAACTTCATTTATTGATGTGATGAAATATAACTGAGTTGAGTAAAATTGACTGTCAATCTTCTGTGAAAAACATGAAACAACTCAGATCGCCATTGTTAGTTTGGATCTAAATAATTCGACGCACGCCAGTACTTCCCCATAAGCGACTGTCAGTTCGTTATTTTTTTTCCAATTTGAGTTTATGTCATGCTTTTTCTATGCATTGTCACGATTGACACAATTAGAAACATCAATCAAGCTTTGCTATTGTTTCCGTAAAAGATTTTTAGTGCCTTTCACTTCACATATGGGCAGACTCACAGTTCCCTTAAATCTGTTCCATTGAAAGTTAAAAATAATATCGATAATCTAACTACTCACATTTTCTAATTGCATATTTTTCTATCACAAGAAACAAAATCAACTTTCATTTTTTCCAATTTAAACAATTTATGATGACAAAATACTCTTATAAGATTATGCAACTCATGTAAAGCACATTAAAATAATTTATCCTTGCATCCAGATATCAGCCCCATAATAAGAACAGTGACCTGGCATGTTATGTGACGCATTGTTACATGTACTTCTACAGAAAATGTCAAACTAATCGATGATTTGACGGTACTGCTGCAAATGTTTTAACAAATCGATGATTAACAACACATTTATAGGCTACAATGACTACCATGAATTTCTACAAATACAAATGCTGGGTCTCAAAATGGAGTCATTCAAATTGACCAATCTTCCAATTTAAAACAATAACATTTTTCGTTAAATATTGTGTCAAAGCACTCAAATTTATGAGATGCCACCTAATCCATCCTCGATGTGGGCAATAGAACTTTCGAATTCCATCACCTAATTGTCCAAAACATCATCAGTTTGGCACTGCACAAAACGAAAAATAAGTCAATTTTTTTACTAACATAACATCTAATCTCATTTGCATTAATCAACTCAACCTCTTCTGCTTCAGTTTCAAGTCACAAACAGTGTATTTTACTATCTATATGCAATCATTATACATCCTAGTTCTGATTAACCTTTTGCAGCTACTCAAATTTGATTGAAGTCATTAACTAGAAGCGTACAGGAAAACAATCTTACTATATGTCGAAGTGTCAATTTGTTCGGGAAGCTCCTTAATATCAACTTCAAACCTAGATTGCACCTGAAATCAGCATTCATAATTTTGTTAATAGAAAGCACCGTATGGAGAAAAGATGCCTTCACTCCTTCCATTTCTTAAAGTCTGTACAAAATAAACATTACTACATCTCCATGAAAGTGGGGCCTTTACCTGATTAAGAACTTCAGAGTCCGCAGTGGAGGAGACAAAAGTAATTGCAAGCCCCTTCGTGCCAAATCTACCAGCTCTTCCCACCTATAAATTCATGTCTTTAGTTATGGAGGGAACAGGGAGAGAGATAAATCATAAGCATACCACAACACGCAAGATAAAAAATAATAGTAGGTTAGGACGGGGTGAAAGAGGTGGAGAGAGGAAAAGAAGTAGTGAGCTGGAGTGGTTGGGCTGGAAGGAGAGAGCAAAATAGTGAATACAAGAGGTACCCACATTATATTTTCCACGCAGACAAGTGAAGACATGGAAAGTGAGTGTGGGACGCATAATGGATTATGTTGTGTCTTTTAGGCGTTTTAAAGATTAAAAGACCCTGCACAATGCTACATAATTATGGGGTCCAAATTTTTTATACAATATATAAAAAGTAATAATAATAACGGTTGAAGATCAACACGACTAGAAATACAATAACAAATAAAATAATAATATTACAATAACAATATTCTATAATTTATCTACATTCCTCTTCAACCAAACAAACTTCATTTCCATTCTTTTCTTCTCCTTTATTCTCTCTATTTCTTTCCTCTCTACTAAATAGAACATAAAATAAATAAATATAATGGATCCAGCATTTACCCTGTGCAAGTAAGTATCAGCAGAATCAGGCATGTCATAATTAATAACTATATTAACACGTTCTATGTCGATCCCCCTCCCTACTAAGTCAGTTGCCACGAGAATCCTTTGCTTCCCTTCCTTGAAGCCTTTGTATCGTTTCAATCTGAAATAGGTAAAAGTGTTAAAACGAAAAATGAGACTGCAAGTATAGATAAAAGTTCACATCTATGCAAATGAATGGAGTTGATGCCCAAACAATCAGTCTATCCTACTTTGAATTGAAGCTTCTGAGACAGAGACTTTAAGAATCTAAAAGCCCAAAAGTCTAAGCATATGAAAACTCAGCTTAAAGCATTAAAAACACATTAAGACTGCACATGCCATCAATCTCAAAAGAACTTGTATATACCTCTCTTCCTGTGACATTGCAGAATGTATGCAGATGGATGGGAAGTTACATTCAACCAGCAACTTGTTCAACTCTGCAGCTCTGCTAACACTCTTGACAAAAATAACTACTTGGTTGAAGTCCAGAGCATCAAGAAGATCATTCAACTTCCGGTTCTTCTCTGACTCTTGCAATTTGATGTAGTGCTGAAAAAGGTGACAAATTGAGTAGAATTTAATCTAGAAAACAGAATTTCACTAAAAACTCAACTATCAACGAGGGGAGAGAAAAATGTTAACAAAACATACCTGGACAAGACCGTGAAGTGTCAACTTAGCCTCGTCATCAACATAGATTTCCATAGGCTGAAAAGAAAAAAATTTGATATTAATCATCATAGAAAACAAATATATGAATGTCAGTTATTTTCATTTATTTATAAAACAGAATAGCAATTACATTTCAACAAGAATAAGCATTAAAAAATAAAAAATAAAACAGCATAAACCAACAAAAATGCTTCATACTATAATAATCTTCATGAAACTTCTAAGAAAATAGCATCAGTGTTACACAAAAATAAATAATAGAAGGAACTATTAAACCATCCTACCATATAAGGTAAAATAAATCACCAAATAAAAAGAACATTACATCTTGCATAAATTTCTTGCAAACGGGTCGAATCTCTTTACTAAGTGTAGCTGAAAACATCATCACTTGTTTATCATGAGGGGTCAATTTGAAAATCTCTTGGACATCTCTTCTCATATCTGTGAAGGTATAACAGAAGAAATAAGACAATATTAATAAGATATCACAGATTGCAAATGCATGGTCAGAAACACAAATTTACAGAGGGAGAAAGAGACCAAGTGATTCGAGCATCTTGTCACACTCATCAAGTATAAAATGCCTCACGTTCTTTAAACCGAGGTCCTTATCTCTAGCCAGAGCAAGAATCCTCCCAGGAGTTCCAACAACAATATGAGGACATTCATTCTTGAGCAATTCTTTGTGAACCTTGATATTGACGCCACCATAGAAAACAGCAGCCTTTATATCAGGAAGATATGTGCTGAATCTCTCAAATTCATGGCAAATCTGGACAGACAAGCTTTGTTAAGTATATACACATGCATATGTTCATCAATTTTCAGTAATACAAGAAACACCTTTATGTAAAGACTAGGAAACAAATTGCTCTAGCAGCTCAGATACATTACATCCACATGAATGCATACATACCTGATAAGCCAGTTCTCTTGTGTGGCAAAGAACAAGAGCTGCAACTTGACCAGGAACAGGATCAACTTGCTGAAGTGTAGAAAGAACAAAAACAGCAGTCTTTCCCATCCCAGATTTTGCTTGACAAATGACATCCATTCCTAAGATTGCTTGAGGGATGCATTCATGTTGCACTAATGAAGAAGCAAACAAAATTGTAGTGGACGAATCCTCAGTAAGTATACATGATCTGCCAGATCCTTTTAATGTAAAGGTTTACCAACCAATTTTCGTGACGAATAATATGCTAGTAGTGATTACCTGGTAAATGAAAAGAAAATAAATTAGAGAATAAGAAAAATTATAATAATGTAAGAAAACCAATAAATATGAGACAATCAGCAAGAAAGATTTCAGCATAGGAAATACAAAATTATAAATAATGTGTCCAGATTATCTTATTTTAAGGTAAACAAAGCTTTTTTGGTGGCTTCCTGAATAATAAAAGGTTTTGAAAGGGAAAAAAAATCTATATCCACAAGCATTCCCTCTCAAACACGCAATGATCAATAGATCCCCTCTTAATAAAAAGTATATCTTTAAGAAACTATTAAAATCTTAGCCAACTGAATTCAACATAATGTAAATTTTACTGAGAAAGGCAACAGAAAATACAAAACATCAAGATCAATAGCATTGGCAAATGGCAATGAAATCACTCGAGCACAGAAAATCAGGTCATACAGCATTACTAGAAAGAAAATTACAAATTAATCCAAGCCATCATGAAAATTTTGTAGAAATCGTGTGATTATCCTCCCATATTAAATTCAAACAAATACAATTTATGCTAAATCTTGCCTTCTGAAGGATGCTCAAATCCTGAATCTACAATAGCTCGCAGAAGCTCTGGCTTCAACAGGAAGTCTCGAAAACCCGAACTATGGATGCCAACATAACCCCTGCATCACAAAAGCAATATATGCAAAAAATCAGGAGGTGCAACATCAAAGTTTGGCTCGAAAACCTAAGCATATAATTTTTTACTAATGAAACAATGCATCAATATGTCACAACACAAAAACCCTAACACAGCTTCAATTAGGATCGTGTGTGTAAACTGCAGCTTATTATCTATCCTGAAATAACTTTTTCAATATCTACGCACTCTACTCTACAATACAGGATTCGCCAACTGTGACTATTCCTTACATTATATGCTTGTACAAACAATGTCTTGTTCACTAGCCAACACCAGGCAAACAAATTATTCAAAAACTAAATAAAGAAATAATTAAATCTACTTTCGCGCGCTTAGGTAGTACGAATTGATACTAGCAGAAGCAAATAAGAATCAACATAGCTACTTCCATCACTTTCAATCGTGGAACAGCAAAACAAAACAAAAAAAAATTACAGAAAATGACAAGTTTCAGTTTCATAATAAAACACATAATATAAAAAGTGGATAAGAGAAAGAGGAGGGAGACTTACTTCTTGCCAGATTCGGCAGGCTTGGCAGAATCGGGAGCTTTCTCATCTTCTTCTTCGTAATCGAGAAGCTCTTCCTCGTAAGCCTCGTTGTCCTTCAATTCTCCCATCCTGATTCTGTTGGTTAGGGTTAGCTTTACAAATTCAGTTGGAGAGATTGAGATACAGAAAATCGAATTCAATTTGTTGGAGAGAGAGTGCGTGAGAGAGAGAGAGCTGAGAGAAGCTGACCTTTGAAGACGCAACCAAAAGAGTTGTTGAGAATGAAATTCAAAATAAACCCTAGATCTGGTTCTGGGTTTTAGGGAGAGTAACAGCGAGCGTACCAGGAACCAGAAGATATAGGGTGTGCTACTGTGGAATAGTCCAAAAAGCCCTTGCCATTTCAGCTTTCAACTGTCCAACAACCTTGACAATACCATTAATGGAAAGAAAGATTAACTCTTCAAAACAAAACCATTTTTTTCCAAAATTGATAAATATTAATTTTATATTAAAACAGTACATCCAAAATTTGTACTAAATATTATTTATGAACCAATTATAAATTCAGTGTTCGAATAGGTGAGGCCCTATTAATTTAATGTTTAAAAATATGAAAATTCTAATTTAATCTCCTATATATCGAAGTGATCCTTAAAAATATATTTTGATGATAAAATAGTTTTATAAAACTTAGCAATAGGATATTTACTTATTTAGATACTAAAATAAAACATTTAAGAATCAACTTTTCCAATCATTTATTATTTATGAACAAAATTGCTCTTATTTTCTTATGTTCATGTTTTTTTCTAAGCACGTGATTCATACAAAATAATTGAGATTTTCTTTAGTTTTAATTTTTAAATAGAGACTCCTCTATCTTATATTTCCAATATGTGGTGGTGGTGGTCTCCATAAGGGATGATGGAGGTGGAGGAGGAAACATGGGGTGCAAAACAAAATAGCTGCCTACAATATTTTGCATGCTATGGACTCGGCCCATTTAACCTGCAGGAAACCCGAACCATGTTTGTAACTAAATTAAACGATAAAAAGTAACATAAAAAAGAATAAAGATATTTAAACACGTAATCTTGTTGAGGTTTTTGTTTTCGTTTACAAGAAAGGAATTTGTTTAAGATTAATTTAATCTTTTAACTTTCATAATTGATATGCATTGACATACTAGTCCTCATGGGAAAATATTACATATTTTATTCTTATACCAAATTTACATTACTCATTTGACTTTCGATATAAGGTTGTAAGAAATGCCGATGTATTTTATAAGCTAACTAAATGATTTATAATATCTGATAATTACAAACTAGTTTATTTTCATAAGCTACTTTGAAGTAGCAAAAGCAATACTTATGCTTTACTTGTAGCACCGTTGACCTTCAAAGGAAAGGAGGAGTTGCATTAGCGTTATCTTCAACTTCGCGGTTCACAAACACACTGATAAGTTAGAAGCTACCAAAATTAGTTCACATACCAAACAAGCTACAAGATTGAGTTAAAAAAAATGTTTTATTCCTAGTGTTTATGAAATGTAACTATTTTAGCCAACATGAAAATCCCTCATTCTGTAAAATGGAATCATGTGCCACATAGCAAACAATACTGCAAGGATAAAAGAGGGGCAAAATAAGCAAATCATAGAAGGCAGAAATTGGGAATGCTATAAAATACAAGTGCTAAAAACACAAGAATTTTAAAATAGTCGTTGCAAAGCGCAGATATCCAGCACACTCTTTGGTTGCTTGCCCATATCCATTTACAAGATGCTACACTGAACATAGGACTCAGACTAGTCATTGAAGTATAACTGACTCTGGACTTCTCATTCAGAACTCTGTTGGAGGCTTCAACCTTATCAGTCTTTTGATTCTATCCTTTTCTGTATTTTCCAAATATCCCTTCAAAACATACACACAGAAAATTGTCAAGAAAAGCATCAAGTAGAAAATTGCTCTGTGAAACAATGGAACAAGGCAGTTAGATATATTTGGATTAGTGTTTAGGGACAAAGGATCCAAGTGCTTACTGGTGGTCAGTTTTTCCCTGATCAAGTTCAAATAAATTCTTATACTTTAAGAAGACAGTATTATTCGGGCATCCATCAATTGCATTGCAGAAGATAATATCTAACTAATGGCCTAATGTAAAACAGATGCCTCCATCACACAGATCATAAGTAGATGAACAATGCCTATAAATACATATATCACATGGAATTCCTTAATAGATGAGTTCCAAAGACAAGCAGATAGAGTAAACTGACAAAATCAAAAGCTCTGGTTTTGGTTATTTTGTACAACTGAAATGAAACTGTTCTGCATGCCTCCTTACCTTCCATACAATTTCATCCAAACAAAGGCAAATTCTTCCATACTTGTCAAGGAAGAGGCGCTCACTTGGGGGCTTCCCACATACATCCTTCACAGCTGAGGTTATCACGAAGATCACTTCTGACACTGGACAGAAAAAAAACGGTAATAGAAGCAGAGATGTAAATTGTAAAGTATTCCACAGCCCTTGAAATTTACATTTCCAGCTCCAGTGAAATAAAGCATAGCGCTAAAAAGGCAGATGCAATCATGTCATTGATTATTTTCTTGATAAGCCAACCAAAACCATTCACTAAATGTAGAATCCAAGATCTGTCCTTTATGGGCAGTTAAAGTGATCGCTACTTTTACCAGCAACAATTCTAGAAAAGGAATGTTTATCACCAATACTTATTATTTGCATTATCAAAATAAAGAAAGTAAAGGGGAAGTTTTTCATCTTTACTTTTTGTCCCAAAAAACTACGATCTCTTCTTATCTTGAAGTCTGTTAGACAAATTAATATAGATTACAGGGTTTTATAGAAAAAAACATAATTAAAATCCAGCTTTCAAAAATGACATCTAAAAATGATCTGATTCTTTCTGTCCACAACTCTTATTCTACTTGCTCTTTTTTCTATTACTGAACTCTTAACTCCACTATCTCACTTTTGATTTCAAAAATCTATTATATCTTATCATCCTATGCACATTTGCTGAAAAATTAAAATCCTATGCTATATACAAAATACAAAATATAGGTTCCAAGAATACATACAGGCAAGTTCGTCATACTCGTCCTTGCCCACAACATAGATGCTGACATCCCCAAGCAACGTGTATACAATATAAACAGACCTGATGCAAGGAAAATGTACAAGTACTATAGCATCATAAAAGAATAAGAAGCATTTTTCCACAAAAAAAAAAAATACAAATGCACAAGAGCTGGTGGTGAAAGATAATCTTGTTTCAAGTCAAACTTCAGATCGTGATAAATGATGATTCAAGATATAATAATGTGAGAGAAAAGTATGGTATACTGACTTGTGGCAAGCAACTAGGAGCTCTTCGTTTTTGACACCCTTAAGATTATCAGCTCCTAGTTTGACTAAGAAAGAACGCCAGTGTAGGCGCTCCTCAGCAGGTACTCCATGAAAACTGCAACATTGAAAATCATTAACAAGACAATATATATCAACAAAGGGGCTATTTTATTACAGTTAACAAAATGTAGTTCAAATACTAAATAATATGCAAAGCAAGATCCAATACAAAGTTACATATTCAGTTAAGCTTAATCTTACAAGCAGTTATGAAAGTTAACGGAGAAAAAATGCCCCTTGTTCAACATGTTCCAGAAAACAACTATGGCAACTGCTACTCTACCCCATCAAAATCCATGCCAAACCCATTTCAGATCCAATCTTAAATAGCAGGATTCGAACCGCAAAATCTCAAATTTAGATGCAGCATGAGAAAATTGAAGCGAATTGGAGAAGTTGAAAGCACAGGAAAAATCAGAATTGGGAATGGGAATAGAAGATGGATCTGAACGCACCGTTCGATGAGGATATTGCCCTCAGCGTTGGCAAAGAGCACTGCGAGGATCATATTCTCTGAACTTTCTCTTTCTTCTCCCTGATTCAGCTACTATCCCCAATTCCCACCACCAGCTTCAAGCTTCAAGGGTTATGGTGCGTAATGACTTAAATACCCTCCCATGTTAAACTTTATGCTTCGTATACTCATACTCATTCTTCTGTATGCTGAGATTAGATTAAGAATTTTCATTTTCTTGAGAATAACTGGTGTGTGGTATGAAGATTCGAGAAAATGAATTGGGTTGAAAAGAAATTGATAAAAGTAAGCTCAAATCGATTGAAATTAATGAAGTAAATTTTTTTCTTGAAAAAATTTAAATAGGAATGACAACTACAGTTACTATCTGTCTAAAAGAATTTGTTTTATACCTATTTTATTATTTGTTAGGTACGAAAAAATACTTAAGAATTTTTTATACATGCTGAAATTTATAAATATATGTAGATTTTCTTTAAATTTTAAAAAATT